>ERZ1024491.51-NODE-51-length-16588-cov-81.929898_pt1 | contig 16588 bp, 15 predicted proteins | sample MGYA00520797_ERZ1024491 | MGnify/ENA primary metagenome ERZ1024491 (study PRJEB33242, sample SAMEA3444319) | Homo sapiens | biome: Host associated; feature: Gastrointestinal tract; material: Stool | place: Uganda | collected 2011-01-01 ...
TTGGGATATACTGTTTCCCTGTTGTTGGCTCTCTTCACGGCCTTGTTCCTGGTGCAGTTCCTGAAGATCCCGGCTCCATTCGGCCTTCATCTTCTCAAGCCGTTCATGGTTCACACGTTCCGCCCATTCCTTTTTCTGGAAGATTTCTTTCGGGCTTCCGTTCTTCATGGTATTGAGATAGTCGAATGTCTGTTCCGGAGCCCGGTCATACCCTGTGCGCTTATCAAATGAGGTTTCACACTTTCGGAAAAAATCTGTTCTGTCAAAACCGCCCTTCACGTTTCCGCAGTTCTTCTTCCCGGTGTGGTTGGTCTTTGGGCTTAGCTTCCTGGTGTTGCTCCTGTCCTTCCGGCTGACAATGATATGTGCGTGCATGTCGTACCGGTCGGCTCCCTTCCTCTCGAAATGGATTTTTCCGTAATACTCGATATCCTCTTTGTTCAGACCTTTTCCGAACCCTTCCGCATAGTGCTGCATCACATCATCACGGACATACTTTCTCATGGCTTCAGCCTGTTCCTTCTCTGTCTTGCCCATTTTCTCCAGCTCCCGGCTGGAAGGGCTTACCGTGATCACATAGAACTTCGCATCGTTCCGGCTTAATTTTGCCTTGTTGTTGTCTATTTTGAAGGTTACTTCCTGTGCGCTTATGTAGTCACGTGAGTTATTGAAAAACGGCTGCACTTCCTGGCCGTTCTTCATGCGCTCCAGATCCTCATGCTGGAGGTAGGTCGTTACTCCTGTGCAGCTCCCTGTATTGGCATAGGTTCCGGAACCGCCACCCTGAATCTTTATGTTCATAGTCCCCTCCTTTCCTTTTCCCTCTCATAGACCTTGTTTATATCATCGAGCAGCCCGGTCTTTCCTTTTGCATCGAGGAAGGAAACAATATGCTTATAGGCTTTAATCTGTGCCGTTTCGCTGGCTTCTATCCGCTTGAAGATAATATCCTGGTTCTTCCTGATAGTTGAATCGGAATCCCGCACCGCCCTTTCTGTCCGGCCTATGGCCTTGCCGTTGTTGTCGGAACTGTTGATAATCTCGGCAAGCAGTTCCTTGTTCTCCTTCAGGAACCGCCTGAACTTTTCTTCCGAAAGTAAGGATGAAAGGCTTATGGTTATCTGTGTGCTGGCTCCGGCCAGAGCTTCACAAGCCGGACGCACAAGATCCGTTTCCTGTTTCTTCAGGAATGCGAACACCTGATCCATGCGCTTGATAAGTTTCTGCATTTCCTGTGCTGGGCTTTCATGCTCGACCGGGTTTATACCGTACTTCTCAAAGTAGTTTATAGCATGTGTAAGGAACTCCATTTTTGACACATTGTTTGCCTTGGCCAGACGGTCAAGTTTAGTAAAAGTAGTACGTTCTACTGCTACCGTTGTTTTGCTGTCTTTTTCCATGATATTATAAGGCTTATTATAATGAATTAATATACTAACTTATTGGTTTACAAGATAGTATATTTATTCATTATAACCAAATTATATTAGTATAATTTTCTAAATAACTGATTTACAGCTAAAAACTCCGTAGGGCAAGAGGAAAAAACAGGGCTTGCCCGGTTTCCTCTTGCTGTTCTATCGAACACCCTCCCCAGCGCGAAATTAGCAAAGGGGACGGGGAGAGATAGAACCTATCCCACACACGTAAACACACACGAAAACCGCACGCCCGGTACACAACAGAAATACCCAACAAAACCGCACAACAGAACGTGTCCGGAACACCACAAAAACTCATCGGTCGGGGAGCGCCGCACGGCAAGGGGGTGTACCAACACTCCCGACGAGTGCAGCCGTTTGCTTGGATATATGATATAAGTTATTTTGATTCTGTCACAAATTCAAAAGGATTGCAGTATGTGCCGTTTCGGAACTTACTGCAATCCTTCATTTGTCGTCATAATGCCCCCAGGCTGAAATGATAAACACAATTACGGTAGTCTCGTTGACCATATACCTGATACGGTTCTTCTTGTCCAGCTGCCTTGACCAGACACCCTCCAGGTATCTCAACTGTTCCGGATGCCCTGTACCCGTGTACGGGTGTTCCCGGAGTTCATCAAGCAGCTTCTCCAGCTTCCTGAAAAGCTGCGGAGAGGATTTTCTCATCAACAGGACATGTTTTACCGCTTCTTTGGAAAATTCTATCTCATACATTGCCTTCGCCCTCTATACGGTTAAGAAAATCATCCAGAGACTCGTTTTTAGCCATTCTGAAGGTATTTCCGTTTCGGATATCTTCAATACCTCTCTGGATGGCCGCAAGTTCTTCCTTTGAAGGGAAATCACCTTCTCTGACTGCACACACCATAATAGGGGCTGCATTGCGTCTGGAGACCAGGATCGTTTCCGTCTCTGCCATTTCGAAGTATTTCTTCTGGTTGGCACGAAATTCGCGTGTTGTAACAATCTGCATAGTTCTAATATATTGGTTTACACTGCAAAAATAGGGATAAAAACCAATAAAACAAAAGTTTTGTGTACTTATTTGTGTACACGCGCGGAAAGTTCGTTCCTCAAAGAACGCTGCGCTGGCCTTTGCTTTGCTTTCACAAACATTCAAAAAGTCGTTTTTCACGGATTTGAAGGTCTGGAAGCCACATTCCGGCTAAAATTTTATGACTTGTTTTTAAGCATTACTTGTTATATGCTTATCGACTTCCGAAAAACATGCTTTAACAATCTGATAAACAGTAAATTACAAGCAACAACAAGAATCCAACTACGACTTTTTGAATACTAACTACGACTTTTCGAATACTATTTCAAAGTTTAACTACGACTTTTTGAATACTAATCACACAATCTACGACTTTTATTTGTTAAAGTCGTTTTTAATACTTATATTTGCACAAAACACTGATAATTATGGCAATAGTAAACAAAGACCTTATCCAAAGTTATATTATGACTACTGCAAAATATGACTTTAACGTGTACGAAAAGCGTATCATTTATCGTCTTGTAGAAATGGCTCAAGGAGAGCTGCAAGGTATAAAGTTCGCTGATAACTGTCAGAAGATAGAGCATGATCTTTTCAGTTGCGTAAATATAACCATGCCTATTGCCTGCCTGCTTAATGGAGAGGACGACAAAAATTATGCAAGAGTAAAAGAAGCCCTACAGTCGCTTCAGCGAAAGATCTTTGAGTATGAAGATGATGAAATCTGGCAAAGTATATCTATCATAGCCTTGCCTTATATACGAAAACGTTCTTCAGTCTTGTCCTTTCAGGTGCACCCACGTGTATGGGACAGCATACTTGATTTCTCCAAAGGCTTCAGAAAATACGAATTGAAAGCTGCCATGAGCTTTAAGAGCCAGTTTTCAATGCGCTTTTATGAGTTGCTGAGCAACCAGAAAACTCCTCAGATATACTCTATAGAACAGCTAAAGGAAATGTTTTGTGTGGCAGATAAGTATGAGCGAATAAATGATTTCATGCGCAAAGTAGTAGAAGCTGCAAAAAAAGAGCTTGATGAAGTCAGCCCTTATACCTTTGAGTACACACCGCTCAAAACAGGACGAAAGATAACGGCCATAAAGTTTTATCCGGTATATCAACCAGAACATCGTGATAGCGATCTGGAAAAACACGACCTTCAAAAACAGACAGCTTTAAGCTGGTCTTTGGCTCCTGAAGTAAGAAGCTATCTTAAAAACTCGATTGAATTTTCAGATAAAGAGATTAAGAACAACCTGGATTTGTTTATATCAGCACAAACCTTACTCCCGGATTTACTTAACGAGCTTGCCATCCTAAAAGGGAAATCAAGGGAAAAGAAGAACCCCAAAGGTTATATAATCAATGCCATCAAGGGAAAAATTAAAGATAGAAAGAAACTTTGAATCTGTAACAAAATCAAAAAGCAACGATATGAAAGAAGGAGATTTGATTTTGGTATCTGCTGAAGCCACAGGCTTAGGCAAGCCAATGGAAGCCGTTATAGACAAGATTGAAACATTCATGGGACAAACCCTTGTAACGGTCACTTACACGCAACCTGATGCCTTATCCGGCTTCGGAGGGTGCTTTGTGGATTCTCATATCACTTTAAGCGAAGAAAAGGCCAAGTAACCTGAATATATTTCAGGAATATTCAGTATATTTACAGCATATTCAATTAAAAAGAAGTATAAAATCAGCATATCAAGCATATTATAAGCATATTTATATCAATCGGTTAAGGTATGACAGATAAAGTAACCATACAACCCAAAAGTAAGCCGGAAAAGACTACAATCTCAATAAGCGGAGAAACATCTGAACGGCTGGAGATATACTGCCGGGCAAACGGCATATTACGGAAAGAGTTCGTTTCTCTCGCCCTGGAATACTTTGAACGCACAGGTTTCGACCTGAAGAGTAACGCACTTGATTACTCCCCCTTGGAAAAGATCATCGGAGAATTGAATGAAGTAAAAGCGACCATGCAGACAAGCAATGAAGGAACAGAAGCGATTCGCCAACTACTACAGGCAGTCCGGGAACAGACCGCAAAACAGCTTCCTGCTCCAGAACTTATCGCAAAGGCAGCAGAAGAAAAGGTACGTGCTGAAATGAAGTCTGAAGAACAGGTTAAAGAGCTCCAGGTTCTTCAGGAAGAAAACGACCGATTGCGTAACGAAATCAAAGCCCTTCAGGAGTATAAGGAAAAGGCTCACCGAGAACTTTGCCGGGTACGTGATGAACAGAAAACTTTCGGGAAAATAAAAGTAAATACAGAGTTATAAAATATCAATTATGAAAAAGAACGAATTTAGAAAGGAATTGGTACTGATTTTAGTACTATTATGCACAACTATCGCATATGCACAAAAGAATGATTCGTCATTTATGGTTGCTCCTGCTGATAGCACAAAGGACATAAGCCTAACTCAAAGAGTTGATTCTCTTGAGCATGAATTATCATATATAAAATTATCGTATGAATTATATACACTTAACAACGATTTGTCTATATTTAATAACGATATAGGTGTCAGAACTAATGCAATACAAATAAATATCTATACACACAATTTTGATTATAAATTATACAAAGCATACAAAGACAATTACGAAGCAACCAAAGACAAACTACTATCATATCAAGATTTAATTGAAACAAAGAAAACTTATTTCTGGCTTAAAATTATTACATATCCTTATACTGAGGTTGAGAAGAAACTGCTATTGTCAAGTTATATGACAATTGATAAAGGATATTCCCAATTAGAGTCTTCATTAAAGCTCATGAAAATATGTCTTGATATGTACAAAGATTCTTTATAGAGTTATTCTTATTGACACAAAGAACCATACTCTCAGCTATAAAATTACATACCCATTCCAAAACCCCGGCTTCTTTCCCTGGGCTGGTCGAGTTCTTCCTCCTGTTGCTTCTTCCGCTGCGGTGCCTGATTGATTTCCGGAACTTGGGATATACTGTTTCCCTGTTGTTGGCTCTCTTCACGGCCTTGTTCCTGGTGCGGTGGCTCCGGAACTTATAGTCCAAGCAACAGAAGCAAAGGCGAAGGCAGAAAGTCTGGCTACAGAACGTGCCAAAGACCTTCAGCTCCTTCAGGAAGAGAACAACCGATTACGTAACGAAATCAAAATTCTTCAGGAATATAAGGAAAAAGCACACCGGGAACTTTGCCGGGTGCGTGACGAACAGAAAACGATAGGGAAAATAAAAGTAAATACAGAACTGTAACAGCCAGTCGGGTAGAAAATAGGTAGAAAAACGGCATGGTAAACGATTGGAACTTTGGCTCTTTTTTATAACTTTGTGGCTAACTATGGAGTACATTCCCATAGGACATATGTTAATAAATAAATAAATTTCTGATTCTCCGCAAACACACCTAATATTTTTAGTATATTAGCGCTCAAAAAGCAGGGATTATGAACATATTCAGTTTTACGGCTCATTTCGGTTCGGAGGAAGATTGTCGTTTGCATTTCAAGGAGCAGCGTGATAAGGAAGGGGTTGTCTGCAAGCGATGCGGGGGCACTTCCCATTATTGGTTACAGGGTAAATGGAGTTATGAATGCAAAGGTTGCCGTTTCCGCACCTCGTTGCGCAGCGGTACGATCATGGAGAGCTCCAAGCTGCCGTTTCTGGTGTGGTACAAAACGATGTTCCTGATGAGTTGCACAAAAAAGGGATTCTCCACCAACGAACTCCAGAAGCAATTAGGATTGAAGCGTTACGAACCGGTATGGGCGATGGTACACAAACTCCGCAGGGCGATGGGCAACCGGGATGCAAGGTATACACTGGAAGGGATGATAGAACTGGATGAGGGTTACTTTTCGGTGGCCAGTAAGGAAATCGAGCGAGGCAAGGGTACACGTGGCCGGGGAGCCGAGGGAAAGCAGAACGTTGCGGTGATGGCCGAAAGCACCCCGTTGGAAGATATCGAAACGGGCAAAAAGGAGAAGCATGTGCGTTATTTCAAGGCCAGGGTACTGGATAGCCATCAAAGTGAAGGAATCAACGGCGTGGTCAGGGACTGCATGGAGGATGATGCCATCGTATTTTCGGACAAAAGCACTTCTTACGTTGACATCTCCGATCTGGTGGAATTGCACGTCACCGAGAAATCAGACGCCAAAACCACCAAGGAAACACTCAAATGGGTGCATATCGCAATCAGTAATGCAAAACGGACATTGCTGGGCAACTACCATAAAATCAAAAGGAAATACTTACAGTTGTATCTCAACGAGTTTATTTACAAATTAAACAGACGGTATTTTGGAGACAAACTCTTTGACAGACTAGTAATTGCGAATATAACAGGTGCATAAACGGATAATCAGAATCTTTAAACATCCTAATTAACTACCTGCGGATTTTAGGTATTATTATAGAAGCCCCCATGAATAAATCGCTCATCATTTTCGGCATCGTCAACATAACCTCGGACAGTTTCTCCGATGGAGGCCGGTATCTGGCGCCAGACGCAGCCATTGCGCAGGCGCGTAAGCTGATGGCCGAGGGGGCAGATGTGATCGACCTCGGTCCGGCATCCAGCAATCCCGACGCCGCGCCTGTTTCGTCCGACACAGAAATCGCGCGTATCGCGCCGGTGCTGGACGCGCTCAAGGCAGATGGCATTCCCGTCTCGCTCGACAGTTATCAACCCGCGACGCAAGCCTATGCCTTGTCGCGTGGTGTGGCCTATCTCAATGATATTCGCGGTTTTCCAGACGCTGCGTTCTATCCGCAATTGGCGAAATCATCTGCCAAACTCGTCGTTATGCATTCGGTGCAAGACGGGCAGGCAGATCGGCGCGAGGCACCCGCTGGCGACATCATGGATCACATTGCGGCGTTCTTTGACGCGCGCATCGCGGCGCTGACGGGTGCCGGTATCAAACGCAACCGCCTTGTCCTTGATCCCGGCATGGGGTTTTTTCTGGGGGCTGCTCCCGAAACCTCGCTCTCGGTGCTGGCGCGGTTCGATGAATTGCGGCTGCGCTTCGATTTGCCGGTGCTTCTGTCTGTTTCGCGCAAATCCTTTCTGCGCGCGCTCACAGGCCGTGGTCCGGGGGATGTCGGGGCCGCGACACTCGCTGCAGAGCTTGCCGCCGCCGCAGGTGGAGCTGACTTCATCCGCACACACGAGCCGCGCCCCTTGCGCGACGGGCTGGCGGTATTGGCGGCGCTGAAAGAAACCGCAAGAATTCGTTAACTTTTCGGTGGCCAGTAAGGAAATCGAGCGAGGCAAGGGTACACGTGGCCGGGGAGCCGAGGGAAAGCAGAACGTTGCGGTGATGGCCGAAAGCACCCCGTTGGAAGATATCGAAACGGGCAAAAAGGAGAAGCATGTGCGTTATTTCAAGGCCAGGGTACTGGATAGCCATCAAAGTGAAGGAATCAACGGCGTGGTCAGGGACTGCATGGAGGATGATGCCATCGTATTTTCGGACAAAAGCACTTCTTACGTTGACATCTCCGATCTGGTGGAATTGCACGTCACCGAGAAATCAGACGCCAAAACCACCAAGGAAACACTCAAATGGGTGCATATCGCAATCAGTAATGCAAAACGGACATTGCTGGGCAACTACCATAAAATCAAAAGGAAATACTTACAGTTGTATCTCAACGAGTTTATTTACAAATTAAACAGACGGTATTTTGGAGACAAACTCTTTGACAGACTAGTAATTGCGAATATAACAGGTGCATAAACGGATAATCAGAAATAAATTCTATTAGGGCAAGTCTTTTTCCTCTTTCCCTCAGTCGGTGAGGACTGATAACCCCTTTTAGCTTTTATTTTATTGTTGTATTAGTATTTCAGTCTGTGAAGATATGAGGAAATACATGGGGGCAAGAGTGCCCCTTTTTTTTGGCAAATAAAAATGGCGACCGAAACCAGCCGCCATGTCCCATGCATTTCCGCAATGGGCTTGCCAGAGCCTACGCTTGAGTTCTACAAATATAAGCAATTCCGTTTTCTTCTGCAATTATAACGGCACAATACCGGGACAGTTTTGAGCAACTGGCTCCTGTAACTTTTTCCGGATATCTGCAAATTTGTTTTGTGAACGGCAAAAATTCTTTGTGAACAGCACTAAGTCCATACTCTCAGAATAAAGAAGTGATTTAAACTTTTTGTTTTCGTGAAATTTTCTTCAATAACAAGACTGCAAATGCCAAGTAATTCCAAGACATCCAACTTGAAACAGTTGTATCGTACCGGTTCAGTAGCGTCCTGAAACTGTCCATCCAAGCGTTGGTTCGTTCGATGGAATACCTTTCAGCATATAGTTCATCATCAACAAAGATGTCATCGGCATTTTCTCTCCGTTTATTGATGCAGATGTTTGCGATGATCTCTTTTTCACCCAGGAAACCACGTAAGACATCACAATCGAATCCGGCATCGGCATTGAGGAAAAGACCATCAACCCGGATATGGGATTTCTCAAGGTCGTTGAACATGTCACCGATGACCTTTTCTATGTCATGTACGTCATGGTGTTCGCCAGATTTCGGAGAAGACATGGCAATCGGAAGTCCTTGCCTGTCTGTCAGGTAGAGTGCGTTGGTCGTCTTCCGTTTCTTCCGTCCCTGGTATCCGACTTCTTCACCGCCACGGAGTGCAGCCGTGTGGCTCCCGTCCAAATCCACGCTGGACATGTCCAACTTATGGCGGTGTTTGTCAAGCAACCTGACCCACATGGATTTCCACTCGCCCGACTTGCTCCATTTGTTGTAATGATGATACACGGCACCATAGCTCAGTACCTTGCCGCTAAACAGGGCTTCCACAGGAAGGAACGCCCATTGACAACCGGTCTTCAACTTGTACAAGATGGCGTTTACCACCTCTATGAGACAACTTTGAGTGGCATAACCACGTTTTGCCTTGGAAAGATGAGGCAATATTTCATTTTTTATCGTATCTTTGTCGAGCATAGTGTACATTGGACTTTCACTATATATGAGTTTGGTCACCATAATATAGGGAACAATTCAATTTGTACGCTGTGCTTTAACATTTTGATACGATTTTAAGAGAATGAAATAAGTTTAAATCACTTCATTGTTTAATACTAAAGATCAGTAATATGTTCAGAGAAATGCGTCGTAAACGACAGTTGTTGCCACAAGAAGAGAGCGTGGCAATTCTTGAAAAAATGACAAACGGGACTTTAGCTCTCCACGGAGATAATGGCTATCCTTATGCCGTTCCTCTCAGTTATGTTTATGCTGATGGCAAAATCTATTTTCATTGCGCCAAGATAGGGCATAAGGTGGACGCTATTATGCAAAACAATAAAGTATCGTTTTGCGTTGTGGAACAAGACAATATTAAACCTGCCGAATTCACGACCTACTTTCGAAGTGTGATAGTCTTTGGAAAGGCCTATATTTTAACCGACGAAACAGAAAAACGTATGGCTATGACTTTGCTGGTGAATAAATATTCTTTCGGTGAGCCAGGTTTGTCTGATGAAATAGCCAAAAGCTTCAACCATCTACTGATGGTAAAGATCGATATCGAACACATGACGGGCAAGGAGGCCATCGAATTGGTTAGAGAGAAAGAAAAGTTTTGTACTTCAGAGAAAACCTCTTGAAAAAACGATTTAGATGAGTACGTCGAGAGATTTAAGGAAAAGAGTATTTTTCTGTACTCACTAACCCTGCGGGTAACCGCATAAGACTTTATACCGACTAATATGTACCGATAAAAATATGGCTGCAAGTTATTTCATTTGCAGCTATATTTTTGCTCGTAATCAATAAGAAACGACAAAAAGCATTACCTTTGTAAAATGATTCAAGAGGGCTTCAAATTTTACAAGTCTTGCAAGGAGTTACAACCTTACGTCAGGTATTATTGGGTATTCAAAAGCAATCAACCGCTGAATACCCTTACTTTTCCGATTGGCTGTCCTCAAATCATTTTCCACAAACAAACACCGCTTTACATCCCAGAATTGAAAACTGCTCAATCAGAATTTACTATTAGTGGTCAGGTAAATTATCCTTCCCATTTATATGCGAATGGTAATGTAGAAATGATTGTAGTTGTATTCCAGCCATATACCCTAAAAGCATTCTTGAACTTGCCCATATCTTTATTGCACAATCAGAAAATCACATACCCATTCCAAAACCCCGGCTTCTTTTCCTGGGCTGGTCGATTTCTTCCTCCTGTTGTTTCTTTCTCTGCGGTGCCTGGTTGATATCCGGAACTTGGGATATACTGTTTCCCTGTTGTTGGCTCTCTTCACGGCCTTGTTCCTGGTGCAGTTCCTGAAGATCCCGGCTCCATTCGGCCTTCATCTTCTCAAGCCGTTCATGGTTCACACGTTCCGCCCATTCCTTTTTCTGGAAGATTTCTTTCGGGCTTCCGTTCTTCATGGTATTGAGATAGTCGAATGTCTGTTCCGGAGCCCGGTCATACCCTGTGCGCTTATCAAATGAGGTTTCACACTTTCGGAAAAAATCTGTTCTGTCAAAACCGCCCTTCACGTTTCCGCAGTTCTTCTTCCCGGTGTGGTTGGTCTTTGGGCTTAGCTTCCTGGTGTTGCTCCTGTCCTTCCGGCTGACAATGATATGTGCGTGCATGTCGTACCGGTCGGCTCCCTTCCTCTCGAAATGGATTTTTCCGTAATACTCGATATCCTCTTTGTTCAGACCTTTTCCGAACCCTTCCGCATAGTGCTGCATCACATCATCACGGACATACTTTCTCATGGCTTCAGCCTGTTCCTTCTCTGTCTTGCCCATTTTCTCCAGCTCCCGGCTGGAAGGGCTTACCGTGATCACATAGAACTTCGCATCGTTCCGGCTTAATTTTGCCTTGTTGTTGTCTATTTTGAAGGTTACTTCCTGTGCGCTTATGTAGTCACGTGAGTTATTGAAAAACGGCTGCACTTCCTGGCCGTTCTTCATGCGCTCCAGATCCTCATGCTGGAGGTAGGTCGTTACTCCTGTGCAGCTCCCTGTATTGGCATAGGTTCCGGAACCGCCACCCTGAATCTTTATGTTCATAGTCCCCTCCTTTCCTTTTCCCTCTCATAGACCTTGTTTATATCATCGAGCAGCCCGGTCTTTCCTTTTGCATCGAGGAAGGAAACAATATGCTTATAGGCTTTAATCTGTGCCGTTTCGCTGGCTTCTATCCGCTTGAAGATAATATCCTGGTTCTTCCTGATAGTTGAATCGGAATCCCGCACCGCCCTTTCTGTCCGGCCTATGGCCTTGCCGTTGTTGTCGGAACTGTTGATAATCTCGGCAAGCAGTTCCTTGTTCTCCTTCAGGAACCGCCTGAACTTTTCTTCCGAAAGTAAGGATGAAAGGCTTATGGTTATCTGTGTGCTGGCTCCGGCCAGAGCTTCACAAGCCGGACGCACAAGATCCGTTTCCTGTTTCTTCAGGAATGCGAACACCTGATCCATGCGCTTGATAAGTTTCTGCATTTCCTGTGCTGGGCTTTCATGCTCGACCGGGTTTATACCGTACTTCTCAAAGTAGTTTATAGCATGTGTAAGGAACTCCATTTTTGACACATTGTTTGCCTTGGCCAGACGGTCAAGTTTAGTAAAAGTAGTACGTTCTACTGCTACCGTTGTTTTGCTGTCTTTTTCCATGATATTATAAGGCTTATTATAATGAATTAATATACTAACTTATTGGTTTACAAGATAGTATATTTATTCATTATAACCAAATTATATTAGTATAATTTTCTAAATAACTGATTTACAGCTAAAAACTCCGTAGGGCAAGAGGAAAAAACAGGGCTTGCCCGGTTTCCTCTTGCTGTTCTATCGAACACCCTCCCCAGCGCGAAATTAGCAAAGGGGACGGGGAGAGATAGAACCTATCCCACACACGTAAACACACACGAAAACCGCACGCCCGGTACACAACAGAAATACCCAACAAAACCGCACAACAGAACGTGTCCGGAACACCACAAAAACTCATCGGTCGGGGAGCGCCGCACGGCAAGGGGGTGTACCAACACTCCCGACGAGTGCAGCCGTTTGCTTGGATATATGATATAAGTTATTTTGATTCTGTCACAAATTCAAAAGGATTGCAGTATGTGCCGTTTCGGAACTTACTGCAATCCTTCATTTGTCGTCATAATGCCCCCAGGCTGAAATGATAAACACAATTACGGTAGTCTCGTTGACCATATACCTGATACGGTTCTTCTTGTCCAGCTGCCTTGACCAGACACCCTCCAGGTATCTCAACTGTTCCGGATGCCCTGTACCCGTGTACGGGTGTTCCCGGAGTTCATCAAGCAGCTTCTCCAGCTTCCTGAAAAGCTGCGGAGAGGATTTTCTCATCAACAGGACATGTTTTACCGCTTCTTTGGAAAATTCTATCTCATACATTGCCTTCGCCCTCTATACGGTTAAGAAAATCATCCAGAGACTCGTTTTTAGCCATTCTGAAGGTATTTCCGTTTCGGATATCTTCAATACCTCTCTGGATGGCCGCAAGTTCTTCCTTTGAAGGGAAATCACCTTCTCTGACTGCACACACCATAATAGGGGCTGCATTGCGTCTGGAGACCAGGATCGTTTCCGTCTCTGCCATTTCGAAGTATTTCTTCTGGTTGGCACGAAATTCGCGTGTTGTAACAATCTGCATAGTTCTAATATATTGGTTTACACTGCAAAAATAGGGATAAAAACCAATAAAACAAAAGTTTTGTGTACTTATTTGTGTACACGCGCGGAAAGTTCGTTCCTCAAAGAACGCTGCGCTGGCCTTTGCTTTGCTTTCACAAACATTCAAAAAGTCGTTTTTCACGGATTTGAAGGTCTGGAAGCCACATTCCGGCTAAAATTTTATGACTTGTTTTTAAGCATTACTTGTTATATGCTTATCGACTTCCGAAAAACATGCTTTAACAATCTGATAAACAGTAAATTACAAGCAACAACAAGAATCCAACTACGACTTTTTGAATACTAACTACGACTTTTCGAATACTATTTCAAAGTTTAACTACGACTTTTTGAATACTAATCACACAATCTACGACTTTTATTTGTTAAAGTCGTTTTTAATACTTATATTTGCACAAAACACTGATAATTATGGCAATAGTAAACAAAGACCTTATCCAAAGTTATATTATGACTACTGCAAAATATGACTTTAACGTGTACGAAAAGCGTATCATTTATCGTCTTGTAGAAATGGCTCAAGGAGAGCTGCAAGGTATAAAGTTCGCTGATAACTGTCAGAAGATAGAGCATGATCTTTTCAGTTGCGTAAATATAACCATGCCTATTGCCTGCCTGCTTAATGGAGAGGACGACAAAAATTATGCAAGAGTAAAAGAAGCCCTACAGTCGCTTCAGCGAAAGATCTTTGAGTATGAAGATGATGAAATCTGGCAAAGTATATCTATCATAGCCTTGCCTTATATACGAAAACGTTCTTCAGTCTTGTCCTTTCAGGTGCACCCACGTGTATGGGACAGCATACTTGATTTCTCCAAAGGCTTCAGAAAATACGAATTGAAAGCTGCCATGAGCTTTAAGAGCCAGTTTTCAATGCGCTTTTATGAGTTGCTGAGCAACCAGAAAACTCCTCAGATATACTCTATAGAACAGCTAAAGGAAATGTTTTGTGTGGCAGATAAGTATGAGCGAATAAATGATTTCATGCGCAAAGTAGTAGAAGCTGCAAAAAAAGAGCTTGATGAAGTCAGCCCTTATACCTTTGAGTACACACCGCTCAAAACAGGACGAAAGATAACGGCCATAAAGTTTTATCCGGTATATCAACCAGAACATCGTGATAGCGATCTGGAAAAACACGACCTTCAAAAACAGACAGCTTTAAGCTGGTCTTTGGCTCCTGAAGTAAGAAGCTATCTTAAAAACTCGATTGAATTTTCAGATAAAGAGATTAAGAACAACCTGGATTTGTTTATATCAGCACAAACCTTACTCCCGGATTTACTTAACGAGCTTGCCATCCTAAAAGGGAAATCAAGGGAAAAGAAGAACCCCAAAGGTTATATAATCAATGCCATCAAGGGAAAAATTAAAGATAGAAAGAAACTTTGAATCTGTAACAAAATCAAAAAGCAACGATATGAAAGAAGGAGATTTGATTTTGGTATCTGCTGAAGCCACAGGCTTAGGCAAGCCAATGGAAGCCGTTATAGACAAGATTGAAACATTCATGGGACAAACCCTTGTAACGGTCACTTACACGCAACCTGATGCCTTATCCGGCTTCGGAGGGTGCTTTGTGGATTCTCATATCACTTTAAGCGAAGAAAAGGCCAAGTAACCTGAATATATTTCAGGAATATTCAGTATATTTACAGCATATTCAATTAAAAAGAAGTATAAAATCAGCATATCAAGCATATTATAAGCATATTTATATCAATCGGTTAAGGTATGACAGATAAAGTAACCATACAACCCAAAAGTAAGCCGGAAAAGACTACAATCTCAATAAGCGGAGAAACATCTGAACGGCTGGAGATATACTGCCGGGCAAACGGCATATTACGGAAAGAGTTCGTTTCTCTCGCCCTGGAATACTTTGAACGCACAGGTTTCGACCTGAAGAGTAACGCACTTGATTACTCCCCCTTGGAAAAGATCATCGGAGAATTGAATGAAGTAAAAGCGACCATGCAGACAAGCAATGAAGGAACAGAAGCGATTCGCCAACTACTACAGGCAGTCCGGGAACAGACCGCAAAACAGCTTCCTGCTCCAGAACTTATCGCAAAGGCAGCAGAAGAAAAGGTACGTGCTGAAATGAAGTCTGAAGAACAGGTTAAAGAGCTCCAGGTTCTTCAGGAAGAAAACGACCGATTGCGTAACGAAATCAAAGCCCTTCAGGAGTATAAGGAAAAGGCTCACCGAGAACTTTGCCGGGTACGTGATGAACAGAAAACTTTCGGGAAAATAAAAGTAAATACAGAGTTATAAAATATCAATTATGAAAAAGAACGAATTTAGAAAGGAATTGGTACTGATTTTAGTACTATTATGCACAACTATCGCATATGCACAAAAGAATGATTCGTCATTTATGGTTGCTCCTGCTGATAGCACAAAGGACATAAGCCTAACTCAAAGAGTTGATTCTCTTGAGCATGAATTATCATATATAAAATTATCGTATGAATTATATACACTTAACAACGATTTGTCTATATTTAATAACGATATAGGTGTCAGAACTAATGCAATACAAATAAATATCTATACACACAATTTTGATTATAAATTATACAAAGCATACAAAGACAATTACGAAGCAACCAAAGACAAACTACTATCATATCAAGATTTAATTGAAACAAAGAAAACTTATTTCTGGCTTAAAATTATTACATATCCTTATACTGAGGTTGAGAAGAAACTGCTATTGTCAAGTTATATGACAATTGATAAAGGATATTCCCAATTAGAGTCTTCATTAAAGCTCATGAAAATATGTCTTGATATGTACAAAGATTCTTTATAGAGTTATTCTTATTGACACAAAGAACCATACTCTCAGCTATAAAATTACATACCCATTCCAAAACCCCGGCTTCTTTCCCTGGGCTGGTCGAGTTCTTCCTCCTGTTGCTTCTTCCGCTGCGGTGCCTGATTGATTTCCGGAACTTGGGATATACTGTTTCCCTGTTGTTGGCTCTCTTCACGGCCTTGTTCCTGGTGCGGTGGCTCCGGAACTTATAGTCCAAGCAACAGAAGCAAAGGCGAAGGCAGAAAGTCTGGCTACAGAACGTGCCAAAGACCTTCAGCTCCTTCAGGAAGAGAACAACCGATTACGTAACGAAATCAAAATTCTTCAGGAATATAAGGAAAAAGCACACCGGGAACTTTGCCGGGTGCGTGACGAACAGAAAACGATAGGGAAAATAAAAGTAAATACAGAACTGTAACAGCCAGTCGGGTAGAAAATAGGTAGAAAAACGGCATGGTAAACGATTGGAACTTTGGCTCTTTTTTATAACTTTGTGGCTAACTATGGAGTACATTCCCATAGGACATATGTTAATAAATAAATAAATTCTATTAGGGCAAGTCTTTTTCCTCTTTCCCTCAGTCGGTGAGGACT
>ERZ1024491.61-NODE-61-length-14679-cov-9.022839_pt1 | contig 14679 bp, 14 predicted proteins | sample MGYA00520797_ERZ1024491 | MGnify/ENA primary metagenome ERZ1024491 (study PRJEB33242, sample SAMEA3444319) | Homo sapiens | biome: Host associated; feature: Gastrointestinal tract; material: Stool | place: Uganda | collected 2011-01-01 ...
GTGGCAGAAACATGGCTATTGAATGACCGGCTTACAACATCGCTTGCGGAAACAAATGTTAGTTTTAATTCTTCTGGTCAATCGTTTGGCACTATAAAGGCTGTTGACATTGGGCAGGCATCACCCTTGGCTGGCGTGTGGTACGATGACACACAAGTATACGGAACAGGATGGCGATTAGAGACGTATCGCACCGTAACATTTGCAGACACACCTTCCGGGAACCTTCTAACGTGGCTTCAAGCCAATGGTACGAAACAAGCTTCTGCATCGAGAGTGTCAGCTGACATAACACAGCTTACTGGGTGGGCAGCTTGGTACGCGACAGCGGCAACCGGAAGTTATGAATTAAAGGTCAAGGCAAAAGCAGACGGCTATATTGATTCCGACCTTAGTGCCCCTGCAACTTTATACATTGACTCCGTGACGGTCGATGGCACCAACCTCGCTGAATATGAAGGCGTTGTCAAAATACTGCGTGGGACGGAATATTCGTACACGTTCGCGCCTTTCAGCACCAACTATACTCTTTCCGGCTCAACACCAACTGTAATGGTTGGAGGTTCGTCTTATACGGGATTTGCTTGGGACGATTCAACTGGAAAGCTTACCATCCCGGCAAACGGGGTTACCGGAAACATTGCGATCACGCTGGAGGCAGTCGGCAAGTCGTATGCGGTCACAAATGCCTTTACAAACTGCACATCGAACGGAGCGGCAACGGCGCAGTATTACACTGATTACATTGCAACTATTACGGCAAATACAGGGTACAGTTTGTCCGCAGAAGGCGCAGTCGCACCCGTTGTCAAGGTCAACGGAAGCACAATCTCGACGGCAACATGGACACCTGATGGCGTTGGAAACAGCGGCACTTTGACAATACCGGGTTCGGCTATTACTGGCGCGGTTACAATTTCTTGCACAGCTGGCGCAAAGCAGTATGTAACAAACTACACGCTTACAGGTTGCACCACGTCAAGCCCCGAAACGCACACGGCGATTGGAAATGTTACGATGACATTCCTTCGTAGCACCGGCTATTTATGGGATTCCGTCGTTCCGACCGTTTTGTATACTCCTGATGGATCATCTGATCCCGTTGGTATTACAGATCAGTGCACATGGACGTTGCCGTCCGCCGGATTTGACACTGCCACTCTTGTCGTACCGAAGGCTTATACGGCTGGTCGTCTTGACATCACAATTACGTTGGCAAAACAGCAGTATAGCGTAACGAAGAATTTGACCAACTGCACGTTCTCCGGTGGTGATACCGCTGAATATAATTCCGATTACACTGGAACGGCTATTCCTACTGGTTCCGGCGATTTACCGAGTACCGTTACCGTAACGATTGGCGGTACAACGCAGACCGTCGGTACGAACTATACTTGGAATGCGGCATCCGGCGTGCTCCGTATCTATGGTCAATATATTACGGACAATATCGTAATCACCATCGCCGCATCATTGCCGAAATTGGCTACACCTCAAAATGTAACAGTTGACGGGACGACTGCATCTTGGGACGAAGTAGAAAACGCTACAAGCTATGAACTGTATGTTGATGGTACGAGTATTGGAACGTATGCGCCTCCGACTGGATATACTGTGACATTTGCATCCAATTTTTCGTTCAGCAATGCGAGTGGATACTCTCCGTCAGCCACCATAGTAGCTGACACTGGTGCGCAAGCGCAATTGTCGCAAGCGTCCACCAAGGGGCTTGTTTGGCATGGTGTTACATCTTTGACCACTTCTGGTATTAATGATTACGCCAATGAAATTTACTATACCGAATCTGGGACAAGTAAAAGCTGGAGTGGTTCTAACACCTTAACATTGACTGGCGACATAACAATAACTAATGCCTCATTCGCTTGTCTTACAGGAGACATGCTCATCACTCTTGTTGATGGTTCACAAAAGCGCATTGACCAACTGACTCTTGATGACAAGGTTCTTTCTTGCAATCCTGATACTATGCAACTTGAAGCGGATGAAGTCACTTACACGGATAGCATGGAAAACAAGAAGCATGACGAGTATGATGTTTGGACGTTTAGCGATGGAACTATCGTAAAGACAGTGCGTCGGCATAGACTATATAACGTGGAGCATCAAGCAATGGTTTATATGGACGAATGGAAGATGGGAGAACACGCCATCAATAGCAACGGCAAGTATATCGAACTGGTAAGCCACGAGAATATCAAAGAAGAAGTGTGTCACTACACGTTGTTCACAAGGAATCAGAACTATTTTGTCAATGGTTTGCTGTCCGGAAACAGACACACCAAAGAAATGCACCTATGATAGTGCGATTCATAAAGGCAGAGAGGATTGCCCCCCCTCTGCCCAACTTTAGAAAGGAGGAGTTATTATGGCATACACTTTAACATTTGATGATTCTGTATATTGCAAAGTCAATGGAGTTTCCAAAGACAGTCCTTATACACTTAGCAATGGCGATGTGATAACGGTTACTCCAAACTATGGAAACTTTGTAGTGAATAATACAACGTATAGCGCATCAACAGCCAATACAATTGACATATCGAATAGTGACATCACAATAACAAAAGGCGGATCCGTTCCGGCACTTGATCCTGTGAATACGACTATCAACTTTTCGGAAGCAACAGCTAACAGAATCAGCGTTGATATGTCCACTCTATCCGAATGGGCGAATATTGCATCAGGAAGCCACACGCTTACAATTAAGGCAAAGGCAGACGGATACACAACGAGTGATGCAAGCACCGGGGTGACGTTTACAAAACAAGCAGAACAGTATACAGTCTCCCTTAGTGGCGACTACTTAGCATTGTCGAATCAGACGGCAATCAAAGGACAGGATTTCACAACGGTATTGGCTCCTGTGGTCGGTTACAGTGCCCCCGCAAAGAGCGCGGTGAGTGTGAAGATCGGCAGCACGGCATATACCGGCTTTACCTATACCAACGCAACAGATGGAACGGGTGCAGCTACTCTAACAATACCTGGAAATGGCATAACTGATAGTGTGGTAATCATTGCAACGGGAACGCAGAGAACGGCGAGAATCTGCACCATTGTCGCACAAAACGCAAAAGATGGATGGTATGTACGTACAAATAGATATGTAAATGGAGTCTTGACAACTGTAAATTTGACCAGCGGTGACACTTTTTACGCCGGCGAAATCTTGTCATATTACGCCGAGGCAATGCCAGGATACACGACGAGTACCGGTAAAACCGTTATTTCGTGGAGTGGGCCATTCTATGGTGATGTTACGGTTACTCTCAAATTCTCCAATAATGCAACTTATCCTGTTAGCCTTAATGTGCAGCACATACAAGCTACCTATGGTTCACAAGCAACACATGGAACTAACTACACAGTAACCATGAGCCCAACCACGGGATATGCTCTACCCGATACAGTAAATGTAACAATAGGCGGTAATAGCTACACAGGATTTACATGGGACAAAAGCACCGGAGTCTTGACCATTCCAGGGGCTGACATCATAGGAACAATTATTATAACAGCTGCCGGAGTATATAGTCAAGGTGGGTATACCTTAACTGTAACAGCGTTCCGGGGCAGTTTTAACATTACATATGCAGATGGAAGCACCGCTGATGTAGAGGATGGAGTTTATTCAAACGTTAAGCAGATAAACAGTTACGTGTTTGGGGACGCGGGTGACCGTTCATGGAATATCCACGGAAGTCAGCCTACGCTTCCCTATGCGCTTACAGCAGATAGTACGGCATATGTTTATAGTGCTTGTATTATCGAAGGAACCCTCGTAACACTTGCTGATGGAACCGCTAAACCAATTGAAAACATCACTTACGATGATGACTTGTTGGTATGGAACTTTTATGAAGGCGAATTCGGCCATGCCAAGCCTATTTGGATAAAGCCTGCAGGAGTCGTACCGGAGTACAATTTGTGCAAATTTGACAATGGAGCTGAAATCGGATTGGTGGGTCCTGGTATTTATCACCGCATTTATAACAATGAAGCTCATGAGTTCACACATACGGGCTCGGAGGACACTCCGATTGGCACGACAACATTCACCGATTATGGCGATTTTACAAAACTTGTGTCGCAAAAGATTGTACACAAAACAGTAAGATACTACAACGTTGTAACCGATAAGCATTACAACATCTTTGCTAACGGAATTCTGACTTCTTCCCGCATTTCCAATCGCTACGGCATTGAAGATGGTATGCGATATAATTTGAATGATGTGCGAATGACTGAAGCAGAAGTGGAGAGCTATATTGCCAAGTTACCAAGATAATTGGTAGTCCTTTTCGGTGGGCGGTTAAACCGAAAACGAAGGAGGCGGTGAAATGTACATTGCAACATACATCCTGTCGTTGCTTGACCTTGCATTTACACTGTATTTCAAATATAGGTTTGGCAACGAGATAGAAGGAAATCCAATCGGAAAACTGATTATTCAGAATACGTTTGTAGCCGTTTTTGTTAAGGTTGTTCTCGTTGGCATTGCTATTCTGTTGTTGTACTGGCTTCGGGACTATAAACTTGCCGCGATAGGAATCAAGGTGGTATTGGGCGTTTATGTTGCGCTGGTTGCTTACCACCTCTTTCTTGTTGCCAAGGTGCACTACATCCTGTTCATAAAATGACGAGGTGTAAAACGATGAGCAAAAAGCTATTCTACATTCTGAACTGCACATGGGGCTGTCTGATGACTGCCATTGGTGCGCTGACCGCCTTGACGCTTTTAATTGCCGGAAAAAGACCAGAACGGTACGGCTACTGCTGGCACTTTACCGTTGGTCATGATTGGGGCGGCGTGTCGCTTGGATTGGTTTTCCTGACGGATGACGAACCGACAGAACACACGAAGAACCATGAACACGGTCACGCCATTCAGAACGCAAGGTTCGGAATTATGATGCCGTTCTTGGTAGGCATTCCATCCGTGATTCGATATTGGTATCGTGAACTGCGGTACTATCGAAAAGGAAACACGCCACCGACTAAATACGATGATATATGGTTTGAAGGTCAAGCAACTAAGCTTGGTACAGACCTGATTGACGGGATAAAATCCGACGAGAAGAAAAAGTAAAACATGAAAGGAGCGCACTATGGCAATTACCGCAAAGGGATTAGAGGTTGCCAATCTATCCATACAGCATAAACATATAAAGTTGCAACTTCTGAATTTTGACCAGAGTGTCATAAGCACGTTGGAGGGCTACTGCGTTAGTGGTAGCCTTAGTAAAGACGCAGACAGCGCATTGCGTCGAAGCGGTAGTGTTCGTATGTGCGTTCCTATCAACAGAAGCGCCACGAATTTTTTGGATGCCGTGAACGGCGTAACGGTCGCATACGGTGGCAAGATTTGGATTGACAAGCTGGTGAAGATTTTCGTTGGGATTGACGACGCCGCGGGTAACACTGTTTGGCACAGCTTTGGCATATGCCTTATTGACCAGCCTGTCCGAACGTTCTCCGCAAACGAGTACGCTATAACATTTAATGTACTTGATATGATGGGACGCTATACCGGTGAACGTCAAGGGCAACTGCCTTACTTGGCGGTGTCGTACCCAAGGACGCAAACCATAGCTGGACAGATTGTCAAAAACGAAACGTTGGAAGCATTGACGAGCGCCATCACGCAAGTAGCCGGAATTAAGAAATACACCATTTTTCCTTTGCCGGCAAAATATAAGTATCTTCCGTATGACGTGAATGTGAGCGTTGGTGCGACCGCATACGAACTGCTTTCCAAGTTTATGAATATATTGTCAGGGTGGCAGATGTACTTTGACGATGACGGGGTGCTGACGATTGAACCAATACCAAGTGGGCGGAACACGGTTGTCTATCCCTTGAATGTTGGTTCTTTTACGGCGGATAACCTATCTTCCAATTTCCACTCTGTCAAGAATCAGGTTATTGTTTACGGAAGAACAACCAGCGCACAGCGGTATGCTACACTGACATTCTATTCCGGACGGACGCTTGATTTGACGTTCGGCACCATCGGTCAGAATAGTTGGGTGGTTGGTAGCACTGTTCTTGCGTTTCAGGCTCCGTTTGAGTACACAAACCTACGATTGTACAATCTGTCAATTCATGGTGCGGCTGAGCAGGGCTTTGATTGCAAATTGGTCGGTTTCAACGGTGATGAAGGTTTCGTGAATGGAACCGTAATTGTTCCCGGCGAAATATATTGTATCAGATTGATCAAGGCAAGCTACGACGATGATGGAAAGATCATAACTGGAAATCCCAACAAGCCAATCGTATTTGAATTTCTCGGCAAGCAAAGCGTGTCGTGGTGCTCCGTGAATAAAAATCCGCAAAGCCCGTTCTATATCAACGCCGGCATAATCGGCGAAAACTACTATGGCGGAACCGCAAAAGCTGTCATTGGAACGGTTGACACGAGGACATACAAGACAGGGGAGTATACGGTCGACATCCCTGTTGGACCCACCGTAACGTCAATCAGTAACGGAACGGTCATCACGTGCATGATGAACCTTCCGAATGCGGTTACATCTTACGGTTATCCAACTCTGACGGTTAGAAGCATTTATAATGTGACATCGCCAATCTTGTCCAAGGTTCCAATCAGACGTCAGAACGGAAAACCCGTCCTCGAAGGCGACATAGGCTCTGGATATGTCATATGGAAATTTGTGTATGATTCCAACAACGGCGGTCAATTCTATTTTGAAGGCGAATATGAAAGAGTCATAACGGACATCAAGAGTGGCGGCGAATATGAGAACATTTACGCTGATCAGCTTGCCAAAGAGCGTGCGGATTATGAGTTGTTCTTGGCTTCATACATAACGAATGACATATCATTGACCTGCGTTCCGAACTACGGTCTTGACGTAAATATCAAAATCATGTATGCAGAGTCTGATGCATATCCGCCTTCTGTTCCGGATTCCGGCGTACAGACCTACGAACCTTATCTCGTCAAACGTATCAACTATCCGCTCGATATTGGCAATGTGAGTCAAAACATAGAAGCAGTCAGGGTGTACGATGACTACGAACTGGTTGGGAACGACTATGAGGTGGTCACAGAAGTAACACCGACAATGATTACCATTCTTCAAAACCTGACAAACTGCACCTTGTACAATGCGTACTACTTTGAGGACTACAGTGCGGTGTTCATATGTCTTGAAGGCAGAGAAATCTCATCTGCGGTTCCGGACGGCGTTGAATTGTATTGGCAAACCAAGGCAAATAGCGGATATGCCTTCGAAGGCAACGAGCGATATACAGGCGGCTCTTTCGTAGTCGATACAAATACAAGAACTATAACGGCAAAAGCTGAAATGTGGCAGTGACAAGCTACCGGATTTCTTATCAAGCAAAGGAGATTATATTATGACTATTGATCTTACCAAACTTATAACGGCGATTATCGAAATCGTCTTCACCCTGCTTGTGGGCTTACTGACCACAAAAATCATTCCCATGCTTCGGGAAAAGGGACTGTACAAATATGCCGAGATATTCGTCAAATGCGCCCTGACGGCGTTTGAGGCGGGTCACGGTAAAGAAAAGTTTGACTATGTATTTGAACGTATCTCTGAATCCAAATATGGCAAATACTTCGACGCTGAAACTATCAAAGCAGCAATTCAGGCGGCATATGTAAATATGTGCAATGAACTCAAAAAAGAGCCTTCCCCAATGACACCGAATGATGATGAATGAAAGGAACAGGAAAAATGAAAATCAGTGAGATTCTGACGATAGTCGTTGCCTGCATTTCGATAGTTACATCAGCTATCGGATGGCTGACATTTCTATCAAAGAAAATCAAAGCGATTTCAAAGGGATTGCAAGCCATGCTTCGGTCGCAGATGCTTGAATTGTGGGACAGATACAATGCTTTGGGTTACGCTACTGTCGCAGCCAAGAACAATTTTGAGAATCTGTGGAACAGTTACCACTCACTTGGTGCTAATGGCGTAATGAATGGTGTTCATGATGATTTCATGAATCTCCCTACAAAGCACACGTCTGCAACTGAAGACTAAAAACAACATAGCCCCCTTCCGTAATGGTTGGGGGCTTTTTAATGGCTTTGTGTGACGCCTCTAAAACGTTCTGTAAGGCTTGCAAATTCAGATGGCAGAATTGGTCGGCTTTTCAATAGAATCGCCGCAGAAACGATTTTTAACGTGCTGTAGACCTTTGTGCACGCTTTATTCTTCCAGCATCTTCTTTAGAGTAGTCGAAATCAGCTTCATAATGTGCTCTCCCACGTTGTCGCTCTGAACAAAGTCAATGTGAAATCCGTATTTGCGTCTCCAAGAAATCAAGGAATTATACAATGCCTTTGGGTTCATCTCACTACGGTACTTGTGCGCATTGATTGATTCCCAACTGCCATTCTCAACAATGAGGTAGAAATTCTTGACATTCTGCGCCGCTCTGATGAATTCGTTCTCAAACGCCTGACGACCCGTTGCGAAGTTTCCGGCGATTTCGGTCAGACCGTTACCACCTGATCCCTTCCGTTCAATTGCGATTTCTTTTTCAAGGCTGACATCAAATGGCAATCCGAGTTCGGCATTCGCTTTCAGGATGGCTGAATAGTCGCCTTGGTCAAGCTTCCTTGTTTGGTGTGCGATACCTTTCTTATCAAGATACTGTATGATATGATTATTTTCTTGCTCCCGTGTGTCAATCAGCACAACAACTTGTTTGACCAGCTTTTCGACGGAAGCACCCGTCAAATCAATGTTTACTTTCATGCCGGCGATCAGAACGGAATGTCATCATCTTCAACGTTGACTTCTTCAAAGTGCGGCTCAGCGGGCTTGCTGAATGCAGGTGCGGTCGGTTCAGCTTCGGTCTTCTTGGTATTCTGCTGAGACTCCGCAAGTGTTTCGATGAATCTGAAATCATTTACCGTGAATCTGATGATGCTTCTCTTGTTGCCATCCTTGTCCTGAAAACGGTCAAGTCTCGCCTCGGCTTCAACAAAGATGCTGTTGCTCTTCTTGAAGTGCTTTACAATGGTTTCTGCCGTGACACCCCACGCCTCGCAATCAATGAAATCTGATTCCGGCTGTTCCGCCTTTTTCGACTTGACTCGGCGTGTGATAGCAATAGTGAACCGTGTGTAGCTTGCGCCGCTCTGGGTCTGTTTCAATTCCGGGTCCGCAACAAGCCGACCGGCTAAAAAGCACTTATTGTAGTTAAAGTTTGCCATAGTTAATCATTCTCCTTATTCTTCATCTTGACTTTGACCTGATAACGGTCTTTCACCTGTAATCGTTGCGTGGCATAAATACTTTTGCTGGTCCAGTAAAAATACGGCGTTTATTTTAGCTACTGCCTTTCTGATTGGAGCTTTTTTGCCGTAAAAGACAACCGGCAGTTCAGAATTGTACTTTTCGTTCACTCTTGCCAGTGTCTTTGCTTCGTCCTCGCTTATGAACCAGTCGCCCTCTTGGAATGTTCGCAACTCGACAAGCGAATCGAACGGCAGTTTGAATGTTTCACAGCACATTCGCCATATGTCGTCGTTCTTAAAGCGCATTTTCCATTTTCCCTCTTGGACAGACATTTTCATATCATTGACTCTTAGAGGAAAATATGTTTTAATGTACTTCTCTTTGATAGTGCAATTGCCTTTGAAGTTGCAAGTGCGACACGTTGCGCCGTGGTTGGCTGTTGGGCATCCGAACGGTTCTTCATACTTTACTTTTTTGCGGCGGTCAGGGTATTCTTCCAGTTTTTCTTTGTCGAATACGGTTATCTTGAATTCTGTCTTGTGAACCTTGATGTCGTACAGTTCGATGATGTCTCCGACTTCAATTGGTTGCGTGTCGTACTCTTCTTCTGTCAGGTACAATGCAACGTGCCACATGTCTTTCTTTTTGCAACGCACACGTCCACGTTTGGATTCTTCTATGATGACCTCGGCATAGTGGTTGACTTCGGAATCCGCTGTAAGTTCCGACTCCGCAACATTCTCTCCAAACATATCATAAAAGCAGTCAATCTCTAACAGGGAATAATGCTTCTTTTCGTTCTCCTGATACCCGGCTGTATACGTCTTGTACTGAATCCAACGGACGGTTCCTATTGCCTTTGGTATTTTCATTGTTTTCCTCCTTTCGCCTTAAAAATTGAATTGGCAATCCTTCCGGCAGATTTTTGCTTCCTCCGCATATTTGCCGATGTCAGCAACGGCGATTTCGGGTACGAGCAGTCCGCTGTTGGATGTGTGAATAATGGCAACGTGTTTCGGCTTGTGTTTCAAGAACGACATCCAAAAGCAAAGTTCACCAAGTTCCATGTGGTTCTTGTAACCGCTTTCGTTCTTCTCTGACGGCGGCATCATATAAACATAGTCAGCATCCCAATTGCACTCCAACGCCATAAAGTCATACTGAGCGCCCGTTTTAATGGGAATACGTTGGCAATCAGTAGCCCATAGAATTTTCTTTTTCTCGGCAATACTGTCTATGATATATACGACAGACTTACCGAATCCGTGAGGGGCAAACACGGGAACAATATGCCATGCATCATCAATAGTGAACGCCTCTCCGCTGATCAGTTCAACCGACGATTTCACGATGTCATTTGTCGGGCAATAGATGGGTACGAGAAACCGTTTGAAATGCTCCAACGATAAAATATGGTCGCCGTGAAAGTGAGTAATCAGAATGTTTGTTTTCTGGATGCCGTTCAGGTGCGGCAATATGCGTTCAAACTTGATGCCGCAGTCTATGATAAGTTGGTTTCCATCGCAGTCACGAATGACCGAACAGTTCCCGGCTGAACCCGTCTGAATAATATCAACGAACATAGAAGTTCGGAACCTCCCTTCGTGTCCATTTCGGCGGTCTGCCCTTCGCCTTGTCGGAATCCCACTTTTCGCAGAGCCGTTTCTGAAACAGTTCGTCTGTGTTTTCGGTTGTTCTGATGTGAGTAGGGTCTGACTTCGGCTTTTGGCAGTAAAACGGCACGAACGACTTGTATTCAAACTTCCTGCCCGTTGTCATTCCAATGTCGTAAAACCAGTTGTTTAGCGCATGCCGTCGTCCAAATCTGTAGTCATATTCCATACAGCATACAAATCCGAATGTGATCAACACGAGCGGATAGTCTTTGTAGTGCTGTACGACAGGATGGCGCAAGTATCCAACACCCACTTCGCCGTCTTCCCATCGCATGATAGCTTCGTACATAGTCTTGCATTCAAGAATCTGCTTGTTGAGTCTGGCATCATCAAGGCACTTCGCGGAAAGAAACAAGTCGTTCTTGTGAGTAATAAACATATTCATGTAACACTTACTCCTTTGGAGCACGCCCAATATATTAGCTTGTTCTCCTTGGAGGGATTGTGCTTCTTTCCGTTGATAACTCCGTTCAGGTACTGACGACTGCAGCCGAGTGCATGTGCAAGGTCTGTTTGGTTTGTCCCAGATTGCATCATTGCTTGCTTAATCTTGATGGTCTGCTGCGAGGTGAGCATTAGCCCACCTCCTTGTCGTACACCTCGATGGTCTTGTTTGCTCTATCATAAGAGCCTTCAACCTTTTCGTACTTTTCCTTGTTGGCAGTGTATTCGGTGTAGGGGATTCTTCTGGATTCTCTGCCGCCCTCGTCGAAGGCAACATCTTCGCGCACAGGTTCCGTGGTGTGGTCGGTCACTTCAACATCCACATATTCTTTTTCCGGCTGTTCAACCGCGCTCGGTTCTGCGTATGTGTAGGTGTCCACATCGACGTATTCGGCGTCATCCGTTTTGCTGAAATCCATAGGGTCCTCGGTTGCGGCAATGCTCTCCTGCATATCGACAGGCAAGTCCATGTACGGACGCATCTGCGCCCACAGACACCAATATGCGGTTTTCGTGACCATTGTTGCAAGGTCCGAACGCCATACATTATCGGTCTGAGCCGCCTGTCTGCCGCGCTGGATTCTGCGCTTGTCAATGATACAAGTATACGGAACGAGTTTGCCGTATTCCTCCACATAGGCAATAGCGTATGCGCACTGAATTTTGCTCCAGTCGTTTTTGTCATATGCCGATGACTTCACATGGGAGATGATTCTCTCCATGCCGCTTTCAAAATCGGTGGTTGTCTTAAACGTGTCACCCGTACAAACGATTCCGTCCATGAAACGAACGACCTTTTTGGTGCAGTAACGCATCATCAGTTTCTGAATGCCCTGATACTGCCGGGAAATGGTAACTGTTTTCAGCCCGGTCTTGCTGTTGTTCCGAATGTCAAGGTACAATTCCTTTTCGGCAATCGACAACTGCTGTTTGGAAATGTGCTTTACCTGTTCAAGGAAGTTCGTTAAGTCAAGTTCATTGGCTCTGATTCCTCCCTGAACGCATCTTCCGACGAGATTGGTGATGATGCTTACGCCAAACTGCTTTTCCTTGTCGCTCAATTTGCTGTGCTGTACCGTTGTCAATTTGTCAAGCTGTGATGTCCAGTCCTTAACGATGTCAAGCTGATTCTGCGCCGTAATAAGTTGGTTTCCGCCATTTGAATGTGTGCTTTCTGCCATAATGTTTCTCCTTTGCTATTTGATATGTTTATATTATACACCAAAGGGCGACAGTTGTCAACCCCTTGGCGTGATTTTTTTAGATAGAATCTTTTACCATGGACACAGGCAACTTTTTGCCGTCCTGCGTCAAAAGCGCAATCGTCTGAAATTCTTTGCCGTCAAAATCAAATATCACATCGGCTTTAGCTTCACTACTTGTGATACGACAGATTTCATCGATCCATACAGGGATATTCTTTCCCATAATCTTCCGCAGACCGCATCCGATCAGATAGTCACACAGGATTTGCTGACCGCCCGAAAGGTTGTCGTAGGCAATTCCGTTCATTGTTGCGGTACACGTTTTCTTATACGCCTTTTCCGCAGAGCCACCAAGCAACTCAAAGAAATTGAATTTGATGCCGTCAAAAGAAGAATTGATGATCTGGCCCGCAAGAAGTATTTCTTTCACTGCAAATTCGTCAAGTTCATTCGACATACGGACAACATTTATGTATTGATTTGCAAGCTTTGTTGATTCTTCTCGGCGTTCTTTCACTTTGACCTTCAACGATTCCAACGTTTTCTGCTGTTGCAATGTGGCTTCGATTTCGTCAAGTTTGGAGCGGATTTCCTGTTCTCGATCTTCACTATACCTTTTTGCGGTTGCATTTTTAAGGGAATCGGCTTTGGCAGTAAGGTCTGCAATCTGTTTTTCGTATGACTCCATTGATACGGTTTCTGGTGGCATCTTCTGTAGTGCCTCTAAACCGCCCTCTGCGGCTTTTAAATTCCGGGTGTACTGTTGAAGCTTCACTTCCGTTTCCGACCGTTCCTGACAGTTTTTGGCGGCTTGTGCGTCAATTTGAGTAATGCGCTTGGCTTTTTCTTCTTCGAACGACTTCTTAGATGCCTCCAATTTGTCCACGGGAATCTCCTGACCGCAAACAGGGCACGTTGTTTCGGTTTCAAACACCCGATCTTCCTCAATCGAACGGTCGATGGTCAAATCTTCAAATTCGGATTCAAGGCGCGATTGCTTCTGATTCAACATATCAATGTCCGACTTGAAGTTCGCAATGTTGCGTTGTGCTTCGCGAATTCTGGAATCGTATGTGCTCAAAACAAACGCATTCATATTCTTCTGCTGTTCCATCTTCTGACGTACTTCTGCAATTTCAGCATATATTTTGTCTGCTTGCTTTGCGTTCAAGGAGTTCTTGCGGGATGTCAGAAGGCTTTGATATTCTTCCCACAACCTGTTCTTTTCGGCACTGGCTGATTCAAAGTCGATTCCGGACAATGTTGCAATCTCTTTCTGCGTTTCGTCAATCAGAACGTTCAATACATCCTGCGACTTTTCAATGTTTGCCTTTTCTTGCCGAAGCGACTTGCGCAATGCGGTCTGGTCAACGCCGTTCTGGTACAATTCTTCATAGAGGGACGGATATGTCTTAGCCAGTTCTTCTGTTTTCTCGGCAATACCGAACAGCTTGAATAGGTACGCTCTTCTTTTCTCGGCATTCCACTTCGGTTCGTTGGTTCCATTGAAATACTGTGCATCGAAAAACACGTTGATTTCAGTATCGTCCGCAAAGTTGAAATAAGCCAGCACCTTTGCACCGTAGTCTTTCGCTTTTATTTCTGCGCCGTCAAAAAAGTATTTGTAGGTGTACTTGTCGAACCGTTTCTCCGTCCCTTCAACCCTCCATGACTGCTTGGCGGTTCTCTGCAATGTTGTGGTCTTGCCTCCGTCGTTCATACACACCGTGACCGCAGTTTCAATTCCTTCGATTCGCTTGCCGTCGATGTTCGGCTCAAAATCCGCACTCATGCCAAGTGCCCATTGAAACCCGTGCATGAAACTGGACTTGCCAGAACCGAATTCTGCGCTGATGCTGTTCTTTTTCTCGGCAAAGTTCCATTCTCCACTTGCAATGCCGCAGAAGTTCTTCAGGACAATTTTCTCAATAAACATTCCGATCTACCTCGTTCCTTTCGTATTTGATTGCTATCTCATAATAATTGTTTATGGCGTTTTCCAACCTTTGCTTGACCGTTCCTCGACTAATGCACAGCGCCTCGCTCATTTGTAGATCGGAAGAGCGTCGTGTAGGGAAAGAGTGT
>ERZ1024491.65-NODE-65-length-13711-cov-6.691564_pt1 | contig 13711 bp, 11 predicted proteins | sample MGYA00520797_ERZ1024491 | MGnify/ENA primary metagenome ERZ1024491 (study PRJEB33242, sample SAMEA3444319) | Homo sapiens | biome: Host associated; feature: Gastrointestinal tract; material: Stool | place: Uganda | collected 2011-01-01 ...
AGTTACATGATTGCAAACGGTATATTTTTACCTCTAACAGGCTGGTTAGAACGTATATAAATCAGAAAGCTAAATCAACATAACAAACATTATGTTGATTTAGAGTTTTGTTTTTTATAAGATAGATACACAATAATTTATTGGAAGTAGAGTATGATTATAGACAAAAAAATTGTAGAATCAGTTAAAGAATCTAACAAAAAAAACATTAACATTGTAATTGATAGATTAATCAAAACTTTTTTTAGTGAAATTCTATCAGAAAAAGATGTGAAATTATTAAACTTGACATTCTCAGAAAATCCAACTCAAGAGGTCTTAGATGAATTTTTAAAAGATTACGATATTGAAACTGTAGGGGGAAGTAAGGTTATATTGCTTTCTTACTTTATGAAATTACATCCTCAACTAAATTTTACTGTCTACGAACAAAATCGACTAAAAGGGCTTTTAAACTTTTATAAATTTCAAAATTTAAAAATTATTTCTCACTATTCAAAAGTAGGACGAGAATTGAACAAAGAAAATATTCCTTTTATCATACTAAAAGGTGGGGCTATGAGATTTCTCCGCCCAGAATTTGCGAGAACAATGAGTGATATTGATATTCTTGTTCCTGAACAAAATTTTGAACAAGTTAAACAAATAAGTACAGATTTGGGTTATGATTATCAAGATTGCTTCCACTCAATCGATTTGCACCCAAAAGGAACTGAAGAAGGCACTGTAGATATCCATCAATGGATAGAAATGGGTACTGGCAAAGAAACTAGCATTAATAAAGAGTTATTTGAAAGAGCGACAAAACAAAAAGTTTTCAATATTGAAGCTTACGTACCTTGTTATGAAGATTTATTCTTCTTAACTTTGGTAAATATGGCAAAAAATCTTAGAGAAAAATCAAGTCCACATGCTGTTTTGTTTGCACTGCACGATTGCAAGTTTTTCTTGGAACAAAAGCCTGATTTTAACTGGAATATAGTTATTCAAAACGCAAAAAAAACTAAGTCTGAAATGCAAGTTGGTTTTGCAATAAAATTCATTAATAAAATTGTACCAAATCTTTTACCTGAAGACTTTTCACATGAAGTTATGTTTGAGAAAGCAATCCAAGACTACTGCAAAGAAGTAACCTTTGAACGTTATATATTTGAACCATTACAAGAATATAGCCGAAACATGAAAATTCAAGACGCGTTTAAAACCTTCAATGGGATTTTGCATTATATAAAAACTAAATCGACTTATAAATTCTACAAAAAAATACGTAAAGACCGTCAGATTATTCACTTAATCTATGACATTTGGGCAAAAGCACAATAATAAATTATATAATAACATAACATAATTTGGATTAATTTAATTCGTTCTTGTTTTCTTTCGTCCATAGCTTTATAATAAAGCTTTTAAAATCGGGCATTAAAAAAGCACCTTTTCAGGTGCTTTAAATTATTTATTCTTCATAATCTTGTGGATTATCTCTAAAGTCTATATCAAAGGCTTTCAATGTGATTTGACTAGGAGTCAATGTGTTATTTTTTATTAGTTCTATTAATTCCTGTTGTTGTGGAGTTCTTAAATCATTTAAAATACAAAATAAACTTTCATCACCCATAAGAGTTCTTTCCCTGAATATTGGTTCTAAAAGATTATAAAGTTCTTTTTCTAATTTTGTTTTGATCAGTTCGTTTTGCCAACTCATTTTAGCTTTTTCCGTCCTATAAATTTATAATCTATTGGTGATATTTTTTGAAAAGTATATTCATATTTATCATCGGTTCGTCTTTTAGTTTCACCAATAAAATCATCTTGATTTATATTAGTATCGATTATATGTAAGATTTTTCCGTAGTCTTTTTTAGGTAGATTTAAAACTCGATAGTCTTTGCCGCCTATTTTAACCCATTCATTACGAAAATTCAAGTTATTATTTTTACCAGTAAACGAAAATTCATTACTTGTATTTCCATTGTGAATATTTTCTTTTAATCCTCTAAAATTACTTAATTCTTTACTAAATAAACTTTGTTGCCCAATTGTTGAGTTATTATTTAAACCGTCAACATAGTTATAAAAATATTTTTCTTGTTCAGGGATATTATTATTCAAATAACTAAATAGACACCAAACGGTCAAGAATAAAAATAAAAAAGCCTAAAACCTAATTGTTTCAAGCCTTTATATTGGTGAACTTACGCAACGAAAAACACACTTTCAGGTTCTCTTAAAAATAATCGAACTCTTAAAATTAAATCAGAGCAAGAAAAAAGAGCCCTTAAAGGCTCCTTTTTTCAAATTGGTGGAGGATAGGAGATTCGAACTCCTGACCCCCTGCGTGCAAAGCAGGTGCTCTACCAGCTGAGCTAATCCCCCAAGTGGGTTCTTTGTATAACTATTATATATTCAAAAAAATTATTTGTAAATACCTATTTTATTATTTCGCTTAATAATTTGTCAAAAATCGTCGATAACCGCGTCTTTTCTTCTCTATACCAATAGCCAATTAATGCCTCAAATGCTGTCGCTTGTCGATATTCTGCTTGATTATTCCGTCTTGCTATGGGAACTTCCATGTTTCTTGCTCTTCGTTTTATATCTTCCTCTGCCTCTGTTAACATTGGGTCAATTATTTCTAACATTTTTGCTTGAAACGAAGCCTTTACCCTATCTGTTGTTATTTTATGCAAATCTCTTGGATTTTTACACATTTCAATGACATGCTCTCTGACAAATAACTCCCAAACTGCATCGCCTAAATGTGCATAATTTCTTAAATTTATAACTTCCATTTTTTACATACCTCTTGTCTTTTGTTTAATTTTATCACAATTATTATTTTTTCATTGAATTTATTTGTTGCTTATTACATAATTTTATTAGAAGAAAGGTTATTTTATGAAAAAGATTTTTATTACAGTTTTAACATTACTAACAATTACAAGCACTGCAAATGCTATTGAAAACAACCTAGAAGTTGAAAGTTTGAACATATCTAACAACGAAGTCAAAGCTCAACTTAATAAAATGAAAACTAAAAAGCTTATTATTGGTAATGCTCTTTTATTAAACGATATTCAAAAACTAAAAGCTGACGAAATATACGAAAAAGCTTTGGTAAAAGAAGCTGTTGTTTATTTACAATTAAAACAAGAAAATGCTATTTTAGTTAGTCTAAAATCACAAAATGCAAATAAAAAAGAACAAAAAGCTCAAGTGAAAAATATAAAAAAACTAAAAAAAGCACTAAAAACAGTTCAAAGACAAAATGACAAAGAATTTAAACAAATTCTTAATCACAATCAAAGAGTTAAATACAATAGACTAAAAAAAGAAATTCAAGTTTCCAACTTATAAATTATAACAAAAAGGGGCGAAGCCTTTGGCTTCGCCCCTTTTTGTTTCATTTTCACTAATAATTATTTCAAAGCAAATTGTAAAACATTCGATTTATTATTTTCTTCTGCTTCGTCTGGTAATTCCCAACATTTAACGCATCTTGCTTCGTAAGTTTCATCTCCACCAATCATAATCAATGGTGAATTTTTATCTGCAGGTTTGCCGTCAATCAAACGTTGAGTTCTTGTTGCGTGGTCAGAACCACATTTCATACATACTGCATGTAATTTATCAACAGTTGTTGCAAGACACATCAATTCAGGCATAGAACCAAAAGTGTCGCCTTTGAAATCCAAATCCAAACCTGTACCGATAACTTTTTTACCCTCTTGCATTAATTTTGCAATAACTTTAACAATGTTTGAATCAAAGAACTGTAATTCATCAATAGCAACAATTTCGTCACTTTCTTTTACAACACTCAAAATTTGAATTGAATGTTTAACCTTTACAGCATCAAGCCATAAACCATTTCTTGATTTGATATAATCTCCTTGCTCACGAGTATCAATTTGAGGAGATATAACTTTAACTTTTTTCTTAGCAATAATACTTCTTCTAATTCTTCTCAAAAGTTCTTCTGTTTTACCGCAACTCATAGGTCCAGTAATCAATTCAAAACAATATCCCTGCATTGTTATCCTTCTATCTTCCCCAATAATTTTTACATTTATAATTGTACAACTTAAAAGTTTGGCATGGAAAATATTTTTACAAAAATTTGCAATAAAAAACCGACTTATTCAGTCGGTAATTAAAACCACGTATTAGAAGAGAGGAATTAGAGATGTGGGCGATAATATCTAACTATCCTTACCCACACTATGTATATTCCACCCTTTGTAAACTTTATAACATTTTTGATAAAAATTTTCGCGTTTTTGTTACATTTGTTAATATAATAAGAAATGTTATTTGTTTTCTGGTGCTAATTTTAATAGTAAAACAAGCGGAATAATTAGGAATGTAACCAACGCTGCATATTGGTAAATATCTGCAAACGCACATAATTTAGCTTGCACTAAAAGTTGTTTGTATAAAACGACATTTGCTTGCTTTATCGCTGTAACTGTTGCGTGATTTTGCATAAATAAGTGTTTTAATGCTGTGAAATGTTGGTTAAACACAGGGTTATAAGCGCTCATGTTTTTAAGCAAATATGTTTGATGAATTTGTGAGTATCTAATTGCAAAACTTGCAGCAAGAGAGGTAAACATTGAACCCGTAACGCATTTTGTTAAACTGTGAACCCCAGCAGCGTCAGCAATTTTGTCTTTTGGTAATGTTCCAAGAGCAAGAGCAGAAATTGGTACTAACGCGCAAACTGAACCAATTCCGAATAAGAAGTTTGATAAAACGATTGTTGTTGGTGAAACTTGCATATTCAAGCTTGTGCATAAAGCAATTGAAACACCTAAATTTACAAATCCAAATGCAATAATTGCGCGTAAATCGTACATTTGGCATAGTTTACCTATAAACAACAACATTATGCAAGCAACAACCCTGCTTGCTAAAGCTAAACCTGTTAGAGAGGCTGTATATCCCATTAAACCTTGATAAAATTGAGGTAATAAAATGATAGTTACACAAACCATAATGTTTACCAAAACACCTAAAATTGTACCTACGAAGAAGTTTAAATCTTTAAATACGCGCAAATTAACGATTGGTTCTTTAACTTCAAGTTCCCAAACGACAAAAAAGAACATGCAACATAGCGAAAAGAAGCTTAACCAGCAAATCCAAGTGCAATCAAACCAGCCGTATTGTTGACCTTTGTCGAGTACAACTTGCATCGAGAATAACCACAAGACCAAAAATAAAAAGCCTAGAAAATCCACTGCTTCTTTTTTTCTTTGCTTTACTGTGTCATTGACCGTTAGGGGAATAACAATTAATGATAAAATTCCGATAGGAATGTTAATAATAAAAATCCACTGCCAAGAAAAATAATCAACCAAAAAACCGCCAACAGTAGGTCCCATAATAGAAGATACCATTATAGCAAAAATAAATATCGCCATGGCATCACCTTTTCTATTTTTAGGAAATTCTTGTAATAGAATTGATTGGGATAATGGCATTAAAACGCCTCCACCAACACCTTGAATAATTCTTCCCAAAATAAGAATTAATAAATTTGGAGCGAGTGCGCAAACTATTGAACCTATTGTAAAGAGTGTAATAAATATCTTTAAGAAATCCAAACGACCTAATTTACGTTCTAACCAGCCTGTTAGAGGTAAAAATATACCGTTTGCAATCATGTAACTGGTTACAACCCATTTTGCTTCATCGTTTGTTGAACCAAATGACCCTGCAATATGAGGTAGAGCAACGTTTGTTGCGCTTGTTGCAAGAAAAGCAAAGAAAGTTGGCATTGTTACAATTAAAGACATTAACCATAACGGAGTCTTTCGTTCTTGAATATTTTCAACAACAACGTTCATTATTTGATTTTAACCCTCGGAACTACACTCATACCTGGAGCAATTGTATAATTTGAAAAATCTTCATCAAATACAATTTTTACAGGAATTCTTTGAACTACTTTTACATAGCTACCAACTGCGTTTTCAGGTGGAAATAAACTTGCTTTTGCACCTGATGCTTTTTGAATACTGTCAACTTTTCCTTTGAATTTTTTGTTTGGGTAAGTATCTATTTTTATGGATACTTCCTGACCAGCTTTCATATTTGCTAACTGTGTTTCCTTGAAGTTTGCAACAATCCAAATGTTTGGAGAAACAATTGCTGTAAGCGCTTGACCAATTTGAACATAGTTGCCTTCTTCAACACTTCTTGACGAAATATTCCCGTCTTGAGGAGCGTAAATTTTTGTATATGACAAATTCAATTTTGCTTGTGCTAATTGAGCTTCAAGCTTTTCAATATTTGCTTGTGACATTTCAAAATGCGTTTTTGCGTTTTCATATTCTTGTTTTGTGCACAAACCATCAATATTCAGTTGTGAATATCTGTCGTAATCTTTTTTAGCAAATTCGTGTTTTGCACGAGCTTCTTTTAATGTTGCAGAAAGTTCATTAACTTTATTTTGATAATCTCTTGAATCAATTTCTACAAGCAATTGACCTTTTTTTACAAAATCATTATCTTTAAAATTTAACTTAACAACTTGTCCAGAAACTTTTGGTGCAAGTGAAACTAATGAACCTTCAACAAACGCGTCATCTGTACTTTGGTAACTTAATGAGTTAATAAAAGACATTACAAGCAAGATAAATAACGCCAACACGATGAGAGTTGGAATTATAATTCTCTTTTTAGTGTATTTTGTTAATATTTTCTTTCTTTTTCTTGCTTTACGTGCTTTTAATCTAATTTTTGCTTCTTGTTCAAAAATATTTTTCGGCTTTTTTGACATTTTCTTAATTCCCTTATTTTAAATTTTCTTGTATTTGATTTAGAACTTTAATGCAAGTGTATAAATCATCTTGCGAAATACCAGCTAGATACTTTTCGCGTGAGGCTTGAATTTGCGGAGTAATTTTATCTCTAATTTCTTTGCCTTTTGGTGTGATTTTTATTTGGTTAACTTGCTTTTTGTTTTCTGTCGCTTGAATTTTTTCAATTAATCCCTTTTCTTCCAAAACTGACAAAATGCGTGTCATGTTTGATTTGTCCTTGTGTAATTCTTCGCACAATTTGTTTTGGTAAAGTAAAGAATCTTCACTCAACATGCTTAATACAACGTACTGTTCAGGAGTAATCTCAAAATTTTGTTTTGCAAACATGTCTAATGTATAAAGCTTAACTGCGCGTCCTGATTGAACTATAGCATCACCTATGAATTTAGAAAACATTTCTTTTAACAAAATTTGCTTACCTCCAGTTAGTTATTATAATAACTCAATATAAAAATAATGCAACCCTGTAATTTTTAAAAGTTTGTTATAATTGAACTTTAAAATATTGCATTTATATTTTTTGTGTTATCATAATAACGAATAGGAGATATAATGAAAAAGATTTTTAGCCTTTTAATAGCAATATTTATTTGTAATACTTTTAATTTTGCAAATGCAATTACAGAATCAAATTATCGATATAATTACGTTAATATGCCATTTTGGCAAAACTTTAATGATGATTTGTTGACTTCTCACCTTAATGCTGTTTATAAAAACAATAATGATTTAAAAGCTACATCAATAAAGGTTAGTGAAGCTCAAAAGTTGGTTAAAATTTCTCTTGCTGATGAACTTCCACATCTTGGTTTTAATGGAAACATCAAACAAACTTTCCGTTCTTCTGATGAAGTCTTTGGTGATATTACAATTCCAGATTATACAGAAACTCAATTTTTATTACCTTTAACTTTAAGCTATGAATTTGATATTTGGGGTAAAAATCACTTGAAAACAAAAGCTTATAAGAAAAAATTTGAAGCTATACAACAAGATGAAAAAACAGTTTATATTTCAATGACTTCTGCTTTTGCAAGCGACTACTATAATTTAATTAAGGTTGATAAACTTATTGAATTACAAAAAGAATTGATAAAGACTCAAAATGAAGTCCTAAACTCTATTGAAAAGAAATACAACGCTGGAACAGCCAATATTAATCAAGTAATTACCGAAAAAAAATCTTTAACTTACTTGCAAGAAGAATTAAATAATTTATTGGAAAAACAAGATGTTCTAAAAAATCAAATGAGTGTAATACTTTCAGATAGAAGTTTTCATGATATATCAAGAACAAAATACAACGACATTAAAGCAAAAATTACTATACCTAATGAAATTAGCACAGACATTTTGGCATCACGACCAGACAATGTGAAATCAGAATTAAATCTTGAAAAAATCGGCATAGATGTAAAAGTTGCAAGACGCGAATTGCTACCTAAATTCAATCTTGTTGGAAACTTGGGTTTTAACGCATATAGCCTTTCAAGTTCAAATACTTTTCTTGCAAACCTTGCAATTCAACCAACTTGGGATTTATTTATGGGTGGAAAGAAAATTCAATTATTAAAATTGCAAAAAGATGAATATAAAATTGCAGTAGAACACTACGATAAAACCATTTTAAAATCTATTCAAGAAACAAATGATGCACTTTATACCCTAAAATCTATTAGCGGAAAATATTCTATTGCGAATGACAGGTATGCGTTAAGCAAAACAGAAACAAAATTGATGAAAAAGAAAGAAAACTTAGGAGTTGCAGATAGATTAAATTCTTTATACCAAAAAGAAATCGAACTTGTATCTGAGCAACAGGTCGTGTCATTAAAAATTAATGAAATTATCGCTATGATTAACTTATATCAAGCTTTGGGTGGTGTTGATTTCTTTAACGCAGAAAACTTATAACTAAGTTGATAATAGTTCTAAACTACTTACTGATTGTAAATTTTCGGCATTTTTAAGCAAAGGATAATCGTCGACATTATAGTTTTTAACAAATTCTATCGCTTCGTTACGTGCAATTTCAAGAATTTTAGTATCTTTTACAATATCAGCAATAACCATATCTGGCAAACCGCTTTGACGAGTTCCTAAAAATTCCCCAGGACCTCGGAGTTCTAAATCTTTTTCTGCAATTACAAATCCATCATTTGTTTGCTCCATAATCTCTAATCTTGCGCGCGTTTCTGGGTTACGAGTAGAAGAAGAAAGTACGCAATAGGATTGATGTTCACAACGACCTACACGACCTCTCAACTGGTGCAATTGAGATAATCCGAAGCGTTCAGCGTTTTCAATGACCATAACGGTTGCATTTGGAACATCAACTCCCACTTCAACAACCGTTGTAGATACAAGAATATCATATTTCCCGTCTTTAAAATCGTGCATAACTTTATCTTTTTCGTCGTTTTTAAGTTTTCCGTGCAAAAGTCCTATTTTAAACTCTGGGAATGCATCTTTTTGTAATTTTTCCGCCTCAATTGTTGCAGCTTTTGCAGATAAAGTTTCACTTTCTTCAATCAATGGATAAACAATATACGCTTGACGACCTTGTTGAACTTGTTGTCTAATTAAGTTATAAATTTGTTTTTTAGAATTGCAAAGAGCTGTTTTAATTGGTTTTCGGCCTTTTGGTAATTCGTCAATTATTGTCAAATCTAAATCACCATGAACAGAAAGTGCTAAAGTTCTAGGAATTGGAGTTGCAGTCATTGTTAAAACTTGAGGCGAACTAGCTTTTTTACGCAATCCTACGCGTTGTTTTACCCCAAATCTATGTTGCTCATCAATTACAACAGCACCAAGATTTGCAAATTCAATATTATCCTGAATAAGAGCATGAGTTCCGACTGCGATATTTGTTTGACCATTTGCTAAGTCTGTTTCTTGAATTTTTCTTGCCTTTTTGCCCATACTTCCTAAGAATAAGCCTACGTGTAATCCTAATGGAGTTAGCCAATTTATTAGATTATTATAATGTTGTTGAGCCAAAATTTCAGTAGGAGCCATAATTGCGCCCTGATAGCCACATTCAACTCCAGCAAGCAACATAATTGTAGCAACAACAGTTTTACCACTACCAACATCACCTTGAAGAAGCCTTTGCATTGGCTCATCTGATTGCAAGTCGTTCAAAATCTCGTTTACAGCGTTTTTTTGTGCAGTTGTAAGCTCAAAAGGTAGAGATTTAATGAAATTCATAACTAAACCATCGTGGCGAATATTAAATTGCAAAGAATCATGGCGTTTTCGGTTTTGTTCTCTAAGTTGTGCAAGTTTAAATTGTGCAATAAAAAATTCTTCAAAAACAAGTGAAAATCTTGCTTGTTCAAGCTTTTCCATACTTTCAGGAAAATGCATTTGAAACACAGCATCAGCCTTGTTCATAATGTCGTATTTTTGTCTTAAATATTCGGGTAAAACCGTTTGAATAGTGGACTTGAATGTTTCTAACGCATTAAAAACAGCTTTGCGCAAGGTTTTCATACTCAAATTTTCACTTAAAGGATAAATAGGAACAATTCTTCCTAAATTAAGGTTAGAATTTCCAAAGACATCATCAGCTATTATTGAATACGATGGTTTATCAATAGTTTTTTGCATGTTGTATTTATTGAGTTTAACCTCGCCAGACACCATAATTCCAGCACCAGTTGGGAATTGAGCCTTTGTTCGTTCTAAAATAAATCTATTTGATTTTGCTTGAAAAAAATTCAATTCAATTGAACCTGTTTCATCGGCAATTTTAACTTTAATAACACCTAAATTATTTTTTGTTGTAAACGATTGAGCTGATTTTATATAGCCAAAAATTGTAGTAGTTTTACCTTCTTCAAGGTCTTTTATAAAGGTTCTGCCAGAATAATCAATGTGGCGACGAGGGAAGTAATACATTAGGTCATTTGCAGTGTAAATGTTCAACTTATTCAAAACATAACCGACTTTTGGTCCAACCCCTTTTATATAGGTTACGTCGCATTGGTTTGGAAGCCGATTGTCTGGTATTGCAGTTTTTTCCTCTGTTTTAGGGTTTAATTCATCGCGCATTACAGCACAAAATCTGTTCAAAATTTTTCTTCGAACAGGCATTGATTCTAGAGGATAACGTTCAAAAGCTTCTAACATTACGCGCCATTTGGGATTTTTTGTTAATTTATACTCTTTTAAAATTTCAGAACGCATAAACTTTGAAAAAACTTGCGTTTTCCCTTTTATATCAATATATCCATATTTAATTTCGACCTCGACAGATTGTCTTATTTGGTCTAAATTTTCCATTACTTAGCCTTATCTACAACCGATTCTACGTAATTGTTTATAAAATATTTGTTCGCAACTTCAATAATATCTGAAACTGTTACGCTTTGAATTAATTTTGGATATTTTTCAACAAAATCAAAACCTCTGCCTGTAACTTCATAAAGTGCAAGCCCAGAAGCTTTGTCTAGATTTGTTTCAAGCGCTAAAACGAACTTGCCAATAAGTTGTTCTTTTGCGTCTTTTAGTTCTTTTGCTGACACAAATTCACTTTTTAAAATATCTATTTGTTGCATCATTTTTTGCCTAGAAACATCTAATGTTGCAGGATTTGTGCCAATATATAAAGTGTATGCACCTCTTAAAACGTTAGGTGAAAAACTTGAACCAACTTGATAAGCTAATCCATTTTGCTCTCTTAGGTTGCGGAACAAGCGAGAACTCATACCTGTACCCATAAATGCATCAATAACTTGCAAAGTTGCAAAATCTTTTAGCGTTGTATTACCTGAAGTTTGCCAACCTAAAATTAGCCAAGAAGCTTGTAAATCCTTGATTGGAGTTTTTATTGTTTTTGTTGATAAATTAAATGGAATTTCGTTGAAATGTTTTTCGTATGAGAAAACTTCACCTTTTTTACCATTAAAAATTTCTGACATTTGATTAATTATATATTGTTTATCGACATCACCGTTTACAGAAATAACAAGGTTTTTAGGATAAAATATTGTAGAATAATAATCAATAATATTCTCACGAGTTACTTTTGGCAAAGTTTTTTCCAAAACTTTTGATGTATATGAATATGTAGAACCAGAGTAAATTGCAGTTCTATATTCCTCTAATGCTCTATTTAGTGGTATATCCATAGAGGCTTTCATCGCATTAAGCATTGTTTTTCTTGCTTTTTCAAGGTCATAGTTATCAAATTTTGCACTGTTCACAACTTCATCTAATAAGCTTAATGTTAATGGAAGTTGTTTTTTTGTAGTTAAAACGTTGATAGAAAAGTAATCCGAACCTGATGACGGAGAGATAGAAATTCCATTTTCTTCTAGAATTTGTGCCAATTCTAGTTGTGAATAATTCTTTGTACCTTTTAGCATTGTCGCTGACATTAAATCAGATGTACCTGCAATTTTTTCTAAGAAATCTCCACCCTTTGCTTTTATCGCAATAGCAACGATATCATTATTTGCGTGTTTGTTTACAAGCAAAGTAGCACCTGTATCAAGAGTATATTTGTCTGTGTTATAGGCTGTTTTTACAAGTTTTGCGCTATGATTTTGTCTTTCTGTATTGCTAACACTTGTTTTTGTTGGTTGATATTTTTCTGGCATAACAATAGAAATAGCACATTTATTTTCTTTCAAGTATTTATTTGCAACCCTTTTAACATCTTCAGGTGTTACGTTACTAATACCTTTTAAATAATCATCGTAGTTTTTGGCATCGCCTGTTAAAACAACGGTGTAACCCATTTCAGTTGCAACATTTGAAACTGATTCGCGAGAAAAATAAGTATCACGTTCAATAATATTTTTTGCTCGTTCAACGTCTTCTTCAGTTACTCCACGAGCCTTTATATTTTCAATTTCTTCAAAAATTGAAGCCTTTAATTTATCCTTATTTTCAGGTTGAAAAGTTGCACTTACATAAAAAACACCGTCATCTTTAAAGGAAGCATTTGCAGTAGAAATTGATGTAACTAATTGTTTTTGCTCTTTAATATTTTGATAAAATTTTGAAGAACGACCGTCGCCTAAAATTGAAGCCAAAACATCAAGTGCAAATTCATCAGAATGAACTGCATTAGTGCCCCTAAAACCAATCATCATATAAGCAGAGTTACTAGGGAATTTAACCTCTTTTACACGTTGTGATTTAATTTGAGGTTCTTTTTTATATAAAACTTTTTGTGCTTTTTTATTTTTCAAATTGAAAGCTTGTTTAACTTTTTCAGCAGTTGCATCTGGGTCAACATCTCCGACGATAACAGTTACCATATTATCAGGAGTGTAGTGTTTATTATAATAATCAAGAATTTCTTCTCTTGTGATTGTTTCAATAACTTTTGCTTTTCCGATTACTTCGCGCTTGTATGGGTGAACACTAAACATAAGTTCATTCAAATTATCGTAAACAACATCGCTAGGAGAATTTTTGTCCTTTGCAATTTCTTCTAAAACAACTTTTCGTTCTTTTTCCAATTCTTTTCTTGGAATTTGAGGGTTTAAAAGCATATCTGCGTGTAAATCTAAAGCTAAATCAAAATCTTTTGATGGAATTTTTATATAATAATGCGTAAAATCCTTGCTAGTTGCAGCATTAGTTACAGCACCTTTTGATTCCAAAATTCTATCAAAGGTGCCCGCTGGATTTTTTTCCGTACCTTTAAAGAACAAATGTTCTAAAAAGTGTGAAACGCCAGTATTCTTGTCGTTCTCGTTTATAGAACCCGTCTTAATCCAAGTATCTATAATAACAATTGGGTTAGATTTAACTTGTTTTACGATAACCGTTTGACCATTATCAAATTTATAAACGTTGTAATCACTTGCAAACGCTACACTTCCGAACAAGATTACACATAATAATACAATATATTTTTTCAT
>ERZ1024491.71-NODE-71-length-12184-cov-12.166296_pt1 | contig 12184 bp, 26 predicted proteins | sample MGYA00520797_ERZ1024491 | MGnify/ENA primary metagenome ERZ1024491 (study PRJEB33242, sample SAMEA3444319) | Homo sapiens | biome: Host associated; feature: Gastrointestinal tract; material: Stool | place: Uganda | collected 2011-01-01 ...
CATAAACAATATAATAGAGATAACTACGAATATTTTTGTGATGTCACTTCTGAAACTTCTTTGCTTATAAGAGGATAGCCGTACTTCTTTATAACTTCATCAAAACGCATTTTCGGTCTTAAATAAACCACATTTTCAAATGACTTCGCAAATCTTCGAACTTCGGGATATTCCATGCCAGTGTCAACGTATACCGCTTGTACTGTCGGATACAAACTTCTTACGAGGTAAAGCAAAACCGTTGAATCTTTACCGCCGGAAAAAGCTACATATACGCCATCCGTTCCATAATACGAAACCCACTCCCTTATGCGTTGTTTGGTTTTTAGCACTTTCGCTTCAAGCGGCAGGTTCTGTAGCAATTTCAATTCAGATACGCTTCGCAATTTTATGCCTCCTTTTCGTTTTGCGTTTCTTTTGTTCTCTTCATAATCTGGTCAATGACGTCCATACAATCTCTGATCATCTCAACAGTATAATGGCGTTTTAGATGTGTTTCTCTATATTCGTCTTCAAAGTATTCCATATATCCACACCAATCTTCGCAATGTGCATAATCCCATCCAACGAACCAACCTTTTTCATCTGTAACGCGCAATGTTGACTCTGTATATGTAAAACCACCGTGGCATTCAATGCCCGTATCGTCCATTTCCTCGTCACTCATACCGTCAAATTCGGTTCCCGCCACATTCACGTAAGCGCAAGGATGCGTTCCCAAAGAAACCACATAAAACTTCAATCCTCTGTATTCTCCGGTTGCGAGTGCCGTTGGTTCAAACCTGCGTGCCGTATATTCCATGGGCTTGATAAATTCTATGTGTGCTTCGTAAGTGGCAGGTTCAACTTTGTCTGCGACGGTTTTCGATTTTGCAGTCTTAAAAACTTCTGACATTTTCGTTTTCACCTTCTTATTTGATTTCTATATCCGGAAATTTTACGTCAAAGTATACTTTGTAGTGATACGGGTCTGTGTGTGTTCCGTTAATATCTTCTACTACATACATAGTGTACTCGTTAAGGTACACATAATTCTTTTTGTATGTTCCGTTCCCAACCTTTGCCGTTACAATCAATTCGCTGTGCTCTTTGTCATTGCTGATGTCGATATATCCTTCTATGTACAAAATCACCTTATCCGTTCGTGCATTGTAAACCGTCACGCGGCGTTCACAATCAAAATACTGTGACTGTTTGGAAATGTTGTAGTTGACACGTTCGGCTTCTGTGCAAGCTGTGAAGCAACTGCACATTGCGAACAGAAGAATCAGTGCAGAAACAATTCTTTTCATGTTTTCACCTCCTCACCAAACGAATTCAGGGTGCTCCCTCATAAACGGTCGAATAATTTCATCGATGGCACGTTCGGCGCCTACGCCAGAAGAAAACCAGTTTCCACCACGTTTGTGTGAGACATAGCAATCGATAGCAAATTGATGCGTTTCAACGTTGTAATATATACCCCAATGACGATTTAGTCCGTTCCATTCTGCGGTATCATGATACCCGTTATCATACGCAAACTTCAACAATTTGCGATAGAGCAACTGATGAAGTGCTACTTGATTAGCAAACGAGCTATCATTAAATGCGTTACAAGCATCAATCAAGGATTTGTCATCCTTATGTCTTGTATGAAAATGGCTAGATTCTGACCCCCTTTTTTGTTCCGGACTGTAGCAAAGTAGTCTTCCCAGCTGAACCACTGGTCTTTGATCAAATGACCGATAGCATAAATTTTCCCACCCAATCCGCCGATTCTCACACGGACGTACTGTCCTTGCAATCCTTCCCAAGAATCTACTTCAAGCGTTTTCATCAATTCGATGATAGCACCATATCCGTCCTCGGAAGCATACTCCCCCGGTTTGGAAAACCAATGGTCAAGAGCATATCCACCGAAGCCACAACACCATCCCTTGCCTTCACACATCAATGTTGCGCTCAGTTGACCGTGTTCTTCACCCAACTTGACTGATATGATTTTTGCGTTTTCTATGTTTTCTACGCGCATTATTCCAACTCCTTTCTGCAATTATCCAAAACACTCTGTGCCTCATCATACGTTGTAAAGACCATTTTCCCAAAATCTTCGAACCAAAACCGACCGAAGTTGTACATCATGAAGTAATCGTAATCATCACTGTCAAAGTCGGTTTCAATGTATGATTCGTCCTCCGTAAGCACCATCCGCAGAACCGTGATCTGGGCGATTCCGTTTTCTCCGTTCCACTCCCACGGCAGAAAGATCTCATCTCCTACTTTGCACGGCAGTTTCACCCATTCTGATTTATCCTCAAAGGCTGTGCATCCATTTACATCTGCAGTTTTATGACCAGCAAGAAACTGACAGTTCTTGTTATACAAACAATCTTTACATTCTGCCATTTCATACCTCCTTTAAGCTTTGAACAAACTCTTCCGGGAATCCGTTCTCCGGAAATATTCGTTCCATTTCTGCCTTCAAAAAAGAATCTTGATCTTCCTTGTTCTGAATCCGTGCGTTCTTCCTGTACATTGCCTTCCAGCTTCCGAGAAATTCATACAGGCGATTTTCGCCCAGCCCCATGTTTGACAGAATGATGCAACACATTTTCATCCACAGAATCTGCAATTCAGCTTCGTCCTCTTGGATGGAATCTTGTGCGACACCGCGGCAGTACGCCACAATGGCATCTTTTTCCTTTGACGGCAGTGAAAACCAAGAACGTGGCACATTAGGTTTCACGACTCATCACCTCCTTAATCGCAGTTCGGCTCAACCACAATGTATAAATATTCATTTTTACCAATCCGCTGAAACTTGTAATACGTCTGACCAAATACGGTTTGTTCACCATCCTTGCAAGAACACGGATGCAAACTCGCAGAACACCATCTTTCAACTTCGGACTCAAAAACCAGACTGTTCATATTTTCGTCACAATTGGTGTTCACAGGATGTTCACAATTCGCTTTGACCACATAGACGTACTCCAAGTCGGCATATGGCTGTCTGACCGGTGGCTGATGATATACCACAAACCTACAATCTTTTTTCACGGCTTAATCCTTAATGCGGACCGGGAGCACCATAGCGGTCACATCCTCGGCTGTTAGCACAGCGGCACCTGTCGGGTTGGTCATTTCGATGTCAAACAAGTCATCCATAACTGGAAGCACCTTTGCCAGATACACGCCGTTAAACCCAATTACAAACGGAGATTCTTTGGTTTCGCCTTCAAGGCAGTCGCACGGCACGTCAATGTCCGTCTGCGACGTCTGCGAAACTGCGCTGACACGAACATTGTCGCCTTCAAAAGTAAATTTCAGATAGGTCTGTGCAGCTGTTATCTGTGCCGTTGCAATGGCTTCCGAAAAAGCATTTTTATCAATGCGATATTGGACTTTGCAAGCCTTTGGAATCATACGCTCGTATGAAATATAGTCTCCGGCAATCAAATTGCAGATAAAATGCACAGGAAACTCGCCGTCACAGCAAGAAATGACCAGTTTGTTGTTTCTGTACGGAATTACCGTTACATCGCTCTCGTCTTTCGACATAGCAGGTGTACCAAGAATCGAACCAAGTGCAATCGTAGGAATGATTGCCTTAAAAGATACGTCATCATTGTCAAACCCGGCTTTGAACACCGCCAGCTTGAAGGAGTCACATCCGACGGTCGTCAGTGTGCCGTGGCTGACATCAAAATATACGCCGTTCAAAACGGGTCGGATATCGTTCGTGCCTGAACATGTCGTAGCAACTTCAATACACCGCTTGAAAACGTCTTTCTTGACCGTCATCGGCTCTTGCGAAGCTGTTTCAAAATCGTCCGCTTCCGACATGGTTTTTACGAGACGTATCGTCAAACCGCCGCATTTTACTGTAATCATTTTCTCGGCAACCGAAAGCGTAACGTCCTCATCCGCGAACCGTCCGCAAAATGCTACAAAGTTTTTGCCGTCAAGAGAAAACTGGCAATCATCTCCAAGGCACGGAATCTTTGCCTGGGTCTTTACCGCTCCGTTCTGCGCCGTTAAAGTCAATTCGTTATTTATGCAATGGAATCCGATAGATCCGAATTGCAATTCCTTTGCCGGTCCGATCGAACTCTTGATGTTGGCGACCGCCTTCTGCAAATTGCCTGTTGATACTGTGATTTTCATGTTTTGTTCCTCACTTTCACTTGTTTTTTGGTTTCTACAATGCAATTATATCATAAAAGCGCAATGCTGTCAACCCATTCGTAGAAGAAAATATGCACAATCTTTTTGGCTATTTCGTGTGCAATCTGTATAAAATGGCACATCTCCTATATCACGTCTAAAATTGCCTACAATCGCTTTTTGTCGTAAGGGGTTCAGTTGTTCCGCCCACATCATCAAAATGCGCCACGGGCGATTTTTAGGGCACCACAGACCGTCTCAAAGCAATACACAAGCTTTGCGCGCCTGTGTTATGTGAATTTTTCTGTTATAGGTCGGTTCCGGCTTGACTTCCGAACGTTTGATTTCCGAATGCAGAACGCTCTCGTTCTCGGTCAACGACCACAACCCTTCTAAAACGTTCTACAATCGCATGAAATTTTAGTGGTGCAATTCTTCGGGTGTTATGCAGAAAATGGCTCACAGGCGATTTTTGACCCACTGTAGGACTTGCTGGCAATTGCTGTTATATCGTGTTATCTACTTTTCCCTGTTGTAGACTGTTGGTATTACTGTTGGTATTACTGTCAGTAGCACGCAACACGCACACATACGCACATACGCGCTGACCCATAGGTTAGGACAGACTAACCCGGAGTTGGGTACAGGGCTAAGGCATAGAGGGATTTTCAGGAAACGGGGACACTAAGGGAAAAGGGAAGAAGGGGGACTATAGGGGGATATAAGAATAAGGGTTTATCCAGAGGGGATAGTATTCTTTATAGGCGTTTGGTTTCAGGCTAAGGGTTAGGATGGACTAACCGTATGTCTATAGAGTATATATAGCTTTATTATATTACTAATTCTAAGTTAGTACATAGTGATATTCTATCGTACTAACCGTTAGTATAGTATTTCGCCGTAAAGAGATAAGCAATAGTGTTATTTAGAGATATTACATAGTGGGTTAGTATATTACTAAGACACAGTATAAGTCTATGGTGTTACGTAAGAGCGCGAGCACGTGAGGGATGATTTTACATACGACACAGCAGGAACGGCGTACTCTGAGATGGCGTTTCGATAGCAACAAATGTCTACTGTTCTTCTCGGCGGGAAAGAGACGAGCGGTCTGGACCGAGCCGGTGCATTGTCGTAGTGACGACCGCCTGCCCATTTCTTTTTCTTTTCACGGCGGAAATAGGGTTTGGTTTGCACTTTATAAACGTCTTTTGTGCAACTTTTTGGTCTGTTGTTATGTTCATTTTGACCTGTTTGTGACTAAATTGTGAACAAAATCAGCATCCGGCGAGTGAATTTGTGAATATTCTGTGAACAAAACCATCCTCGAAAACTTAACGAGGGGATTGCTCACTTAACGGATGGTTGTGTTATTTATCAATTGCTTGTTGAGCGAAATCACGCATCTGTTAAGTTCTGGATTCTCTTTTTGCAAGATTCGATTTTGAAAATTGCAATTTGAACGGTTAGCGCTCTGATTTTTGAGTCATCCTTCTCAATGGATTGCCAGCCAATCTTCCCAAAAAGCACAGATTTTTCCGAATGCAGCTTCAATCAGAACATCCGATTCTGTACTGACGACTTCGTAATTGGTTTCGTCGAACCGGAGTTCTGTTATTTGTAAAAGGCACTCCATGCCTCCTTCGGAATTGTCGTTGCAATCGACTGTTATTCTTTCAACGCTGTTACCGGAGTCAACTGTTATGCTGTAATTCGGATCGCCTTCCATGCCGTCGACTATTTCGGTTTCTGTTATGAGTCGATGCGGTATGTTGACTTGCTGCAGCATGGTGGACAGTCTGCGGACCTTGCATGCCTGTATGATATGTCTTGCGTGTTCTGATTTGTAGTTCATAACTTTCTCCATTTCTGAACGGTTTTTGACCGTCGCTGTTATCTACTGTATCATTTTATGGCGGATTCCAAGCGTTGCTGTTATCTACATATCGTTTTATTGTTGGCGGTTCGGCGTTGGTGGTGTGCCTCAATGCGGCATTTCTTTTTTTGGCTCGTTTTGCCGAGAAAGATAGCCCATTTTCACCCGTTCGTATTTATCCCGGTAGCGGAGAACATTCTGCGTGCGCTCCATCTTCTGCCGGAGTTCTCGCAGTTGCCTTTTCAATTCGGTTTCTTCCGCTTGCATTTTGGCAAGGTCTTGACGCATATATTCTATTGTTTGATCTGATCTCATAGGTTTGTAGCACCTCCTGTTATGTGTTTATTTTATACATATGGGTGACGGTGACGGTGAGTTCATCTGGGTATGATCTGCCGACGCCTTTTAGTTTGCATATGGCGTACTGAATGAGGCGCTGAATTCCTTCCGGGCTGATTTCCGCCGCGGTGCCGGTGAGTTTTTCACCTGTCAGTGAGCCGAGCGCTAACGTTAGCATGGCGTCAAGGTCGTTATGCTCGTACTGTATACATATTTTCATGATAAGCTACTCCTGTAGGCTTTTTGGATGGTTCTGTTATATTCGCGAAGTTCGTCTTCTGTAAGTTCGGAGCATTTCTTGCCGAACATCTGATGGACTACCGTGTTTTCCTTGGCGACTTTTGGTGTATATGTGTTATAGTAGTCACATTCCTTTTTAAGGGATGCACGCTGCGCTCGCAGTGCCTTGACAGCCTGTGCTGTTGTTTTCTGTAGTTTGTCGATCTTGCGGTCGCGTTCCCGAATTAGTGATTCAATTTCTGCGGTCAGTGCGTCGATGCGCGCGGATGCGGATTCTTTGGTCATGGCTTTTTTCTCCTTCTTCTCTTTACGGCGATATAAGAATGAATTGTATCAATGTCTGCAAGGCGGCAAAAACTGTCTGTGTTGCGATTTGATTGTTTGGCGTTAGAATTTACCGCCATGTCGGTTCATGCTGTTATAAACGATTTCAGACGCGCTACGGGCAGTCCTGTTATTTTCCACATGCGGTCAATTCATACTGGTAAATCTGATCCGGCGTGAGCGGCTTGTCATACTCCACAAATCCGAACACCTCTTTGCCGATCATGTCGTGTTTGATTTTTCGCTTGAATGGGCAAACTGAAACAGGCTTGTTATCTTCCGTTTGTGGGAATGCTCCGAGCTGCAACGGTCTTTCTGTCAGATAATAACGATATTTGTTATACGGTGTTTTGGCGGTTTCCGGTGATACGCGTTTATCTGCAAGTTCTGCCGCCGTTTCAGGGCGTGATGCCGCATCGCATAATGCTTGCAATATTTCCATGGTGTCGCCCATTTCATCTACCGAACAGTACGCTTCCGGGCTGAGATTGATAATATGCCGCAGGCTTGTTCCGTAATCCAGCAACGCAGAACACGCCGCCTTGATTTTGATCAGGTCTTTTTTTATTCCTTGCAATTGCGTTTCTCGTGTCATTTTATGCTCCTCCTGTTATTCTGCCGGATTATTTCCCGGTTCTGTTATAGATGATTTTTCGATCAGGTCTTGCTCGTATGCTCCCTCTGCCGAGTCGCGCTCCGCTATGACGCTATTGATGGCGGTCAGCATTGTCTTATACCATTCATTCATAATGGAACCACGGTAACGTCGCGTTGCTGTTTTCTTTTCGTCTTTGGAAAGGTAGATGCACTTCTTGTCCAGCACCTGCTCCAGATCCTGCATGGCGAAATTTTCTTGTGTTTCCTCGAAAAGCTGCAGCGTTTCCCATATTGTCAATTCGATTTGCACCTCTTGACCGTTTATTTCTCGTGTTATAGTCATAATAATATTCCTCCTTAAAAATCAACGCCGATCTCGTATGCATCCAGGCAAACCGGGTTTGTGTTAGTTACCAGCTTGCCTACGATATACCATGCGTCTTGGATAACTGCTATGTATTTATATCCTTGATCGCGGCACATTTTCAAAGCCTCTTCCCAGCTGTTGCTTCCGGTGTCCCATGCGTCGCCCGTCTCTCTCTGTACTGCGTACCAATACTCGCCCTTTTTGTTTTCGGTCAGATCTTTGTCAATCATAATATTATTCCTCCTGATTCTTGCGTTTGTGTGTTATGCGTGATTTTTCATTTTCATAGTGACAACCGCGCGGCTGATCTCGCCCCGGTGGTCTGTAAAATATTGTACCGTCACAAGGTCGTCACCCCGCTCTGCTGCTTCATCCACTACACGGTCAATAAATGCTGGCTCGGTCTCGTCGTAGCATGTGACGGGGTATTCCTCGCCTGCGCGGCTTGTGAGTTGCAGCACGTGGCTTTTACGGCGTGTTATGTATGTGTATATCATAATATAGCCCCCTCTTATTGGTTTCTGTTATGTGAATTTCTGATCTTGTATGCGCTTTTCGATGCAGGGCGTGCCGCTTTCGGTTGCTTCCCTGTAAACCGTCTTGCTCCTGGTGCAACGTATGCAAACATAATCATAATATCATAATCCCCCCCTTTATACTGCTTTATAGCCGTTTTCTTTGGTGTATGTGTCATAAATGCGCATGATGTGCTTTTTTGTCATAACTGTATCAGATGCGGACGCCTTAAAGATGAAATATCCCTTTTCAATTATGCGCCGGTTATGGTTGATTCTGATCTGAAAGGAATTTCCGTTGCGGTTGGTTTTGGTGCGGAAACATTCGATTGATTCCATTTGTGTGTCCTCCTGTTTTGTGGTTTTGTGTTTTGAGTGGTGCGCCGGTACTGGGATTTTGTCTGTTATCTTTTCCCGGCGGATTTTTTACGTTCGTGTTATTGCATGTTTTGGATGTCCTGCATGGTTCCGCAATGCGTTCCGGGCTGGACTCGCATGGGGCAAATCGCAACCCGGTTGCCGTCGGCTCCTGTTATGACAGCCGTACGGAATTTTCCGTATACCGTCATTGCGTCGGCTCTTCCGGATGCTTCAATAGCTTTCAGAAGCAATTCAGCATCAAAGGCGGGAGCATCGTTTTCAAAGTCAAAAATCGGCTTGTCTTTCTTCTTACCTTCTGCTTTTAATCTGGATTTTTCCAATTTGATCCATGCAGACAGAGCCGGCGCCTCTGGAAGTTTTACTTTCTCGCCGTCTCCGTCAGGAATAAACCGCGCCGCATCCATTGGATCCTCTGTTTCTTCATTCACCCCGTCAAACGGCTTTTCCTGCTCCAGTAAAATATAGCTGTCTGTTATGTAATATTTTCCGGTCGTTGCGCTCTTGTGCTGTCGTGTTAGTTTGTCATCGGGTCTGCGCAAAGCCGTTGCTGACTTGATTATATAGTCAACGACTTTTTGACGCGCTCCGTTGCCCGATTTTTTCGCCTCGGCTGTTATAATATCTTTTTTAATTGCCTTGATGGCGTTCGTCAGGATCGCCTCGGCTCTGTACGGCATCCCGACCGATTCATTTGATGGGCTGTTATCGGCGGTCATTTGTGCGATGGCTTTTGCGTTGAACCCGTCGCAAGCTGCAAGCGCTGTTAAAACTTCAAGCATTTTTTCGTTGGTCATTTTTCTTTTTCTCCCTTTATAATTTTTTTGGTACGGGGCTTTTGCACGGATGCCCCGATGAACCGCATCACCTGTTATGCAATGCGCTCCGCTACAAGCTTATCGGTATCGACAAGCGCCGACAGCTTGCAAAGCACATTATATTTTTTACTTGTTTCGGGTGTACCAAGTGTTATGTCTTCGCCGAGACCGTGCGACACATAGGCGCCCGACGGCGTGGGCTTCCATTTGCTAATATTGAGTGTGGGAATGTGCCGCCCTGTTTCAATATTCCGCACAACGCCCCATTCATTTGTATAGGTTGTAAATTCAGACCGCCAGCTAATTTGAAATTGAATAAATGACCCGCCCGCCTGTTTTACACGCTTAAACAATTCTTTTTCACCCCATACCGCGAAATTTTGCAAGTCGAACGCAAAACCGCCCTTTGCCTGTTCGTTCCATTTGTTGTACTGTTCCCGCGTGATTTTCATTTTCTGTTCCTCCGTAAATGTTCTTTGTTTTTTGTATGGCTGCGGACTCTTTTTCTCAGGGAATCCGCTGGAGCCTGTTATATTTATTTGCCGTATTTGTCGCGCCCTTGCCCGCTATAGTCGACGATGCCCGCATTGACCGCATCGGCACTTTTCAGACCTACGCACATTTTGAAAAATTCTTTTATTGCCTTGAAAAAGTTAAGCATCTGTTATACCTCCTCTATGTATGCGTTCCATGCTTTTCTATGGTTTTCGCTGTTTTTATCAAGTATTATTGCCGTTGTGCCGTCCGACAAGATTTTTACCGTGATGTTATACAGTTTATGAGATGTTGCCCACCGTATCGCGTCAGGCGTGTTGTCAAATGCAATCGCCAAATTCATATTTGCGCCTCCTTGCAGTATTTGCGGATATATCTATTATAAGTCGCCTCCGCTTTTGCTCTTTCACTCTCTGTATACACCGCCCGCGCGAATGGGCTTTGTGCTCGCTGTTCGTCGATCTCCTCCGACGCCGTGACCGTGTAAATATTTTTTCCGTATGCCTCGGACAAATCCAACGTGCAAATTATGCCGTTGCTGTTATGCGATTTTATGCAAACTGTCATGTTTTTTACTTCCTCCATCATTCCGTTTTTGTCTGTTATGTTGCGAAGGTATCGCGCAAAGGGGTAGTCATATTCTTCAGGCTGTTCCCGTTTCAGCTCGTCAAATTCCGCGCGGAGCTGTTCCTCTGTTACGATCTCGCACGTTTCATTGTCTCTGTAAAATTTCATTTTTTCCTCCGTTCCCCGTCGAGCCGATAGGACAGCCGATTTTTTTGCTTGCTGTTATTCTCGGATTATTTCATCTTTTTCGGCGTCATATTCAAGCCCGATAAGCTCACAAACATATTCAAAATCGAACCAAAAAAGATCATTTATTTCCGTGTCGGTCATCCCCTCGGGATACATTGCCTCAAGCTCATTTTCTACGCTGTCAAGCTCCTCGGCGGTCATCATCTCGGCGTTTGCCTTTGCACCGCTCCAAAATTCGAAATATCTCAAGCTCTGTTCGGTTTTAATAGTCATCGTGTTATTCCTCCATTTTCTTTTTTTGTTTTTTATTTGCGCGGGATTTTGCGCGGATCCCGCCGAACCGCTGTTATTCCGTTTTACTTGTTAAGGCGTTCCACCTTCACTATTTCATAATTGAAAGTGATAAGCATTCCCCATTTTTCAATTGCCTTTTGTTTGGCGTTTTCGACCGCTGGAAGAATTCCTTCCGCCTCCGTTGTAATGGTGCGTTTGTCGCCCGTGTCGTATTCCCGAAATGTTACTCTGTACTTCATTTTTGTTTGCTCCTTTTCTGCCGTCCTTCCTGACGACATCTATAGTATACCACATCGGCGCGGGCTTGTCAATAGGTTTTTGAAAAAAAATATCGGATTTTTTTATCTTTGGCGATATGCATAAAAAAGGCGGCTCGTGTATGTGCAAATTGACGGTTGTGGTATTGGTGTATATTATAGCTATATTATATATAATAGTGTGCGCGTATGCGTTTACAATGCGGGAAAAATCGCGCTCGTTGCGGTTGCGCTGTCGTATCGGTCAAATATAGGCGCTTTCGCTTGTGTGGCGCTTTTGGCGTGTCGTGCGCTGTCCGTGCGTGTATATTATATCATTGTTGTAGCAATCACGATATTATATAGAACAGTCAAGCTATAAAACGGTTTTTCAAATTATCGCTTTTTGTGGTGCGCCTTTTCCGCGCGGGGCTTTTCCGTAGTCCGTTGCGCCATGTGTATATTCGTATTCAATAATATAATAAAAAGTTATCGAGCGGTAACTATATCATATAAGCATAAGCACAACCGACATAAACGAAAAAAGACCAATACAACGGAGCAGAGGCGGAAAACATAAAACAGAAAGACTTCGCACACAAAAAGCCTGTTATTTACTTTGGGCGGATTCCGTATATATGCGCGTTCGGTGCGTATCGGTTAAAACGTCAACCATCGCAACAGAGCGGAGCAAAAAGGCGGCCAACGCGGCATATATTGTATATTATAGTCATTATATGCGACCTTTTCGGGGTGTCGGGGGTGTTTTTCGAGGTTTTGGATTCCGGGAGCTTGACAGC
>ERZ1024491.72-NODE-72-length-12146-cov-8.913737_pt1 | contig 12146 bp, 13 predicted proteins | sample MGYA00520797_ERZ1024491 | MGnify/ENA primary metagenome ERZ1024491 (study PRJEB33242, sample SAMEA3444319) | Homo sapiens | biome: Host associated; feature: Gastrointestinal tract; material: Stool | place: Uganda | collected 2011-01-01 ...
AAGAGCCGATGATAGCATGGGATTAATTTTATGGACGATTTATTAACTGGATATAACTTTTATTCAAGCGGACGCGATATGGAAATGATTACAAAAATCGTTGATACGCTTAAAGAAATTCTTGAATTTGATAAAAAACAACCTCAACCTTTGTTTTTGAGAACAACGGATAACTTTATTATGAATATAGCTCGCAAGGTTGTTGAGGAAAAGAAAAAGACTTTTTTGATTGCAATTACAGGTGAAAGCGCTTCTGGTAAAACTGTTTTTGTTGATAACACTACAAAAGCTTGTGTTAAAGGTTCAAAAGAGGGTATTTATACTGTAATTAGACAAGATGATTACTACAAAGATACATCTAAAGAACTTAAAGAAGCTGGTAGTTACGAAGAATTATTCAAAACAGGATTTAGCTTTGATACTCCAGATGTTATTGATTTACAGTTAATGAGAGAACACTTGATAGCTTTAAAAGAGGGTAAAAAAATCACCTCTCCTCGATACAATTTTGTAACTTGCGAATCAACTCCAGATGGTGATGTTAAAAAACCAGCTAAAATAATTTTAACAGAGGGTTTATACGTTCTTAATGAACAAGTTCGCGATATTATGGACGTAAAGGTTTACGTATTTACTCCGTTAGAAGTTTTGAAAGATAGATGGTACAAACGTGCAGCAAGCAGAGGTAAAACTGGTGAAGCTGCTGATTTGCAATTCAAAGATGTAAATAAAACTGCCCAACAATACATTAGACCAACATATCCGATAGCAGACGTTATTATCAACGGTCTTGTTTCTCAAGAATATATTGTTGAAATTACAGATAAAATCTTTAACTCAATAAAAGCATTATTTTAAAAAAATCATTTATTCTGACTATTTGAAATTTGTAAAAATATTATTATACTAAAGCTATGAAAAGATTATTCATCGCAACTTTAGTAATGTTATTTTTATCAGTCGTGACTGCGAAGGCTGATGATTTAATCTTGCGCGGATATGATGGCGTTGAACTTCCAGCAGGAACGCTTATTCAAGTTTTGAATTTGCGTGAGTTTTCAACAAAATATTGTGATGATACAACAAGAGTATCTTTTGTTTCAACAAATGATACTTTTATGCAGGAAATAAAAATAATTCCATCAGGCACAATTTTTGACGGATTTATTGAAAAAATGAATGAACCTATTGTGGGCACAAATGCGTCTATGGTTGTGAAAATTACTAAAATGACGCTCCCTGACGGATTTGAAATTCCTATGAAAGGCTATATTTATACAAATAATAGAAATTTAATTGGTGGTGAAATGACTGAACCTGCAACATGGCGCAAAGTTCCACATTACCAAGATGGTTTAGGAATTGGTACATTGAAATATGCCCCTGGACCTACTAGAAAAATGGGTGAACACCTTACTGTTGCTGCTGGTGCGAACCTTATGATTGTTCTTTCTGCTCCAGCATGGATTACACATACCTTAACAAATTGACAAGATTTAGCATCATACCTTAAAATATAATTGTAGTATTGTAATAAGGGTACTGTGTATATGAAAAGGTTAATTGTATTTGCTTTGTGTGCTACATTTATATCAACAAATGTAACATTTGCAGCTTCAAATTATAATTATGACAACAATTCAAAACAAAATTATAACGGTCAACCATTAAGAGGTCACTTAGTAAGTGTTCCAGCTGGCTCTGTTGTTCCTGTTTTAACAACTAGAGAAATTGGTTCTGAATCCTTAACTCAAGGTCAAAGAGTAGATTTGACAATGGGCTCTGACTTTTATTATAACGGTCAAATGATTGCACCTGCAGGAAGTATTGTTTCAGGTACTGCAACTGTTGTAAAAAGTGCAAATCATGGTTCAACAAATGGTAAGTTAAAAATTACTTTCACTCAAATAACAACTCCACAAGGTATTCAAATTCCGATTACAGGCGTTATTAAGACAAATGACGGTTCTGGGTTACTTGTTGGCGGTACAAAAATGGACGTTACAAAAGAATACGCTAAAGATATGGCTGTAGGTTCTGCAGCGGGTGCACTATCAGGTGTTGTATTTGGTGCACTAGCAGGTGGAAGTGTTGGACAAGGCGCAGCTTTAGGTACAGCAGTTGGTGCTGGTAGCGGTCTTGTAAAGTCTTTATGGGATAAAGGAAACGAAGTTTCTATTCCTGCAAATTCAACAATAGATATTATCTTAACGCAACCAATCACGGTTAACCCTTCAGCTTATAGTTATGAAGAATAGATAATTGGGGAATAATTTTATTTTATATTTAAGAATAAAACTATAATTAAAAGACAAACAGTAAAAAGAATGGGATATTGATAAATGTCAATCTTGGGAAACATTAACAAAATAATAGATGAAGATGGCGGAAACAACGGTTACACAACACCTGCCGTAATTAAGGACGAACATAATTACATATCGTTTAAAAAGGCATTTGTAATGTCAGCGTTGTTGCACCCAGCTGTAGTTGCATTAATTTGGATTATAACTGTGGCTTTGGCTTTGATGGGCATACATTTGTTTATGTTCGAAAAACCAAAACCAAAAATTAACGATATTGAGTTTGTATTAGTTGATAGAGAAGCAACTCCTCGCAACAAAAATACAAAATATCGCGCAGATAAAAATTCACGTGGTGGCGGTATAAATGATCCTAAACGTAAGGTTTCAATGCCATCACCAAAACCTGCTAAAACACAAAAACCAAAACCTGCAGCAAGTGCTGGTAAAAAAGCTCCGACTAAAACTCCAGCTGTAGCTCAACGAACAGTGAAAAAACCTTCTGCAAAGCCAGCTCATACAACACCAACGCCAGCTAAGAAGAATGTTTCACCGAAACCAGCTCCACCAAGTGTTAAACCATCAGTGGCACCAAAAGCTGCACCAAGAGTTACAACAACTCCAAAAACTAAATTTAACGTACCTGTTCCAAAAAATGCTTCAACAGGCAAATTGTCAACAGGTCCTGTAGGAGGTACTGGTACAGCTCGCAGAGCAGCGGGTGGCGGATATTCACCAACTCCATCATTGGCTCCTACTTATAGTAAATCAGGTTCTGGTTCAGGCGCTGGTTCAAGAGGAACTGCTGGTAGCAGAGGTGGTACAGGTAGTTATGGAAATCCAAGCGGAGGCGGTGGCAGACCTGGTATTGATGCTATTGCAGAACCAGATTTTGGACCATACATGAGAGATTTGCAAAGTCGTATTAAACGAAATTGGGATCCTCCAAAAGGTAACGAAAGTAAACGTGTAGTCTTGTTATTCAAGATTGCAAAAGACGGTAGATTGCTTTCTTGCAGTGTTTCTAAGTCTTCTGGTTTACCAGCTGCAGATAATGCCGCAATCAATGCTGTTAAGTTAACTGCTCCGTTCAGACCTCTACCTGCAAACTTTAGAGGTTCAAGCGTTGATATTCAATTTACATTTGATTACAACGTATTCGGCGCAAGTTACAGATAGAAATAAAATAAAAGTTAGTTAGTACAAAAATAAAGGAAAAGGACAAAAACATGGAATTACTTTTACATTCAATTCAATTAGACTGGCCAGTTTTAACTCCAATTTTGATTTGCTCAATCTTGGTAGTAACTGTGGCTATCAACAGATACTCTTTCTATTCTCAAAATAAAAGAGATGTTGTTCAATTTATACCAAAATTACAAAAAGAACTTGCTAAAGACAATCTTTCAGGCGCACAAAATTTATCTATTCAATTAGGTGGTGTTATTGGTGAAGTTACTGAAGAAGCAGTTAGAATTTTCTCTGAACAAAAAGTAGGATTTTCTCGTTCTTTTGATATTGCTTCAGCTTTAGCAACTAGAAAATTAGAAAATCACTTGACAGTTTTAGGTACAATCGGTGGTGTTGCACCATTCTTAGGGTTGTTCGGTACTGTAGTTAGAATTTTGTATACATTCCAAGATTTGGCTACTCAAGGTAACCAATCAGCTGCAGTTGCTATGGGTATTGGTTCTGCATTGATTGCTACAGCTTTCGGTCTTGGTGTTGCGATTATTGCAGTTATTTTCTATAACTACTTCCAATCAGTTGTTAAACACTACGAAGATGACTTTAATTTAATTAAATTATTGTTCTTAAGTTTTGTTGACTCAAACGATGAACCAACAACTCAAACATCACAAAATATCGCTCTATAAGGATAAATAAACGATGGCTATGAAAACAAATAAGGGCAAAGAGGCTCTTTTTACAGAAATTAATATCACTCCGTTAACGGATATCTTTTTGGTACTACTTATCATTATGATGGTTGTAGCGCCTACGTTTCAATCAATGGATAACGATATTAATATTCCAGAAATAAACAGCGGAATTTCTATTGAACAGAAAAACTGTACAGTATCTGTTACAAAAGAAGGTTTGATGTATATCAACGGTAAAGAAGTTTCGCCAGACGCTTTGGGCTCTGAACTTTCTGCTATCGTAAATTCTTTAGAGAAAAAAGAAGTTGTTGTAAAAGCTGACGAAAATGCAAAAAATTCAGTTGTTCTAAAGATTATGGACGCGGCTCAAGAAGCTGGTTATGAAAAGTTAATTGTTGCTGGTGAACCGTTAAGTAAAAAAGAACAAAATGAATTAAAAAGTAATTCTTTTGATAATAATGTAGATGAAAGTGTTGCGGTGCCAACACAGACAGAAGAAAGGAATTTACCAAGAATTCCGCAAGATGAAAATTGGGACGAATAATTATGGCAGGTAATAAACGCGATAGCTTTAACGAAATTAATATTACACCGTTGACAGATATTTTCCTTGTTCTGTTAATTATTATGATGGTTATTGCACCATTATTAGATAATCAAGGGCTTAATTTAACAGTTCCTGAAATTGTTAAAGAGGAAAATCTTAAGAAAGATACTAAATTGTTGAATGTATTAGTTACAAACGATAACAAATACTATATTGATGACAAGGAAGTAACTTTAGAAGAACTACCAGATGTATTGAAAAAAAGTGCAGTTGAAAAACCTGACGGACTTTTAATTCAATCTCAACCAGATTCAACTCATGGTGCAGTTGTAAGATTAATGGATAATGCAAGAAATTCAGGTATTACAAGTATTTCTGTAGTTGAAGGTTAATTAAATTTTTGTACAAAACAAACAGGGCGCTGATGAAATCAGCGCCCTGTTTGTTTTATTTATTTATTGTTGGTTAATGATTTTTTGTGGAAACGAATGGCTTTTTCAACGGCTCTATTTACGGATAGAGTTGTATCGTGTCTTGTAAGTAGAGGATATAAACCTCTTTGATACTGATCCATAGCTAATTTTACGTTGTTGAATACTACAATTACGTGAATATTTCTATCATTTAGGTTAGAAATCATTTTTTCTAATGTGTATGTTGCAGAAATATCAAGGGATTTTACCTTTTGGCAATCAATAATTACAGTTTCTTTTTCTAATAAACTTTCACTTCTTGCAAGTACTGTTGATGCTGAACCAAAGAAAAACATTCCGTCAATATGAATTATGCCAATGTATTTTTTGCAATCACCGTCGAGTAATGGCATTTCGTGGTCATAAACATCTATAACTAAGTCTTGAGAGGCTTTTACGGCAAATAAAATTGATGAAATTACAATTCCAACTCCTACTGCAAAAATTAAATCGTCAATTACGGTTAGAATGAAAACGGTTATCATAACGATTATGTCTGATTTTGCAGAACGAGTTAAAATGCTTAAATATTTGTAATCAATAATATCAATACCAACCTTGATTAAGATTGCTGAAAGTATTGCAAGTGGTATTTGCGACGCAAACGGTGCAAAGAAAAGTACAATGCAGATTAAAAATAGTGAGTGGACAATTCCTGATAATTTTCCTGTAGCGCCACTATTAACGTTAATAACAGTTCTCATCGTAGCTCCAGCGCCAGCAAGTCCGCCGAACATACCAGCAACTGCGTTACCTAAGCCTTGTCCTAATAGTTCTTTGTTAGAATCGTGCTTTGTGTTTGTAATCGAATCGGCAACTAAAGAGGTTAGTAAAGAATCAATAGAGCCAAGTATTGCAAGTGTTATACCTAGAGGAATTATTGCTTGAAAATCTTTTAGCGAAATTATTCCAAGTTCAAAGTGTGGAAATCCTAATGGAATTTCGCCAATAGTTTTTACATCTAAATGCATAAGAATTGCAACAACTGTTCCAGCAATAAGCGCGATTAATGATGGTGGACAGTATTTTGCAATTTTTTTAGGGGTTAAAAATATAATTAATAAAGCAAATACGCTTAAGCCGACAGCTGGCAAGCTTATATTTTTTAAATGTTGAAGAACATAGAATATTTGTTCTACAGGAGTTCCGCTTGCTTCAAGTCCAATAAAAGGTGCTATTTGAAGTAAGATGATTATAACCCCAATACCGCTCATAAATCCTGAAATTACTGGATATGGCACGTAGTGAACAAGTTTTGCAACACCTGAAAATGATAGCAAAATTTGAAACAAACCTGCTAAAAATATTGTCATAAAAATAATTTTTGGATTATTAGGGTACGCTAATACTAAAGATGCTACAACTACTGTCATTGGACCCGTTGGACCTGAAATTTGAGTAGGTGTTCCACCAAAGATTGTTGCGAAAAGACAAACAATGATAGCACCCCATAAACCAGCTCCAGCACCTAATCCACTGGCAACACCAAAGGCTAAAGCTAGAGGTAATGCGATGACGGCAGCGGTTATACCTCCAAAAATATTTCCTTTTAAATTTGTAAATATACCGTTTTTCAGCATTGTAACCTCCGTTTTATGTGTGTTATATTTAAAAATTATAATATACTTATTTTTTGAAAGGAATAATATTAATGAACGAGATTGCAAAACAAGAGTTAGATAGACTAATGGCTGGAAACGAGCGTTTTATTAAAGGTGAATGCTCTTGTCATACTAGAAATATCGAAACGTTAAAACAATTTATGACTCATCAAGAGCCTAAGACTATTATTTTAAGCTGTTCTGATTCTCGTGTAATTCCAGAAGTTATTTTTGATTGTGGAATTGGCGAACTTTTTGTTGTAAGAACTGCAGGTGCTACAATTGGCCTGACTTTCGATATTTTGGAAAGTTTAGAATTTGGTGTTAAAAAGCTTAAAGCCCCATTGTTGATTATGTTAGGTCACGACGATTGTGGTGTAACAAAATATGCAAAAGATTATTACGCTGAAAATAGTGAATCGTATACCTCAATTATGAGTAATCTTTGCCCTATTATTGAAGAACAAGGACATTTACATTATGACGAAATTACAAAAGAACATACTCAAACTTTGAAAAAACTACTGATAGAACGCTCTATGATTATAAGCGAAGCGGTTAAGAACGATAAATTGGAAATTGTAAGCGCTCATTTTCATTTTGATACAGGAAAAATTTCTTTGCTATAAAGTTTTTTTGTGATAATTTTATATTGTACACAGACGAAATAAATGAAAGAATTGGAATTATGGATATAGAAAAATTACGTAATATTGCGATTATTGCCCACGTTGACCACGGTAAAACTTCAATGGTAGATTGCATGTTGAAGCAAAGTGGTGTATTTAGAGATAACCAACAAGTGCAAGCTTGCGTTTTGGACTCAAACGACTTAGAAAGAGAACGTGGTATTACAATTCTTTCTAAAAATATTTCAGTAGATTATAAAGGTTATCATATCAACGTTGTTGATACCCCAGGTCACGCGGACTTTGGTGGTGAAGTAGAACGTGTTTTAGGTATGGTTGACGGAGCGTTGTTAATTGTTGATGCTGCTGAGGGTCCAATGCCTCAAACAAGATTTGTACTTTCAAAAGCTTTGGAATTAGGTTTAAAGATTATTGTTGTAATTAACAAGATTGATAAACCTGCTGCAGAGCCTGATTTAGCACTAGATAAAGTGTTCGATTTATTCACAGAATTAACTGATAACGAAGAATTAATCGACTTCCCAATTATTTATGCAAGTTCTTTGCAAGGCTTTGCTAAAAAAGAATTAGAAGACGAAAGTGATAATATTGCGCCATTAATGGATTGCATTATTGAAAACATTAAGCACCCAGAGGGTGATTCTAACGCAAATCTTCAATTCCACGTAACAACACTTGATTACAATGATTACGTAGGTCGTATTGCAATTGGTAGAATTAAAAACGGTCACTTGAAATCTCAAGAAACATTGTCTTTAATCAAAGCTGACGGCTCTGTTCAAAGATGTAAAATTACAAAATTATTTGGTTTCCATGATTTAGGTCGTGTAGAAATTGAAGAAGCTTCAGCAGGTGATATCGTTGGTATTGCTGGTTTTCCAGATGTTCAAATTGGTGAAACAATTTCATCTCTTGATAATCCGCAAGCATTACCTTTAATCCACATTGACGAACCAACATTACAAATGAATTTCTCTGTAAATGACAGTCCTTATGCTGGTCAAGAGGGTAAATTCGTAACTTCTCGTCAATTGAGAAAAAGATTATATGACGAATTAGAAAAAAATGTTAGTATGAGGGTTGAAGATACTGAAAATACTGATAAATGGGTTGTTTCTGGACGTGGTGAGCTTCACTTAAGTATTTTAATTGAAACAATGCGCCGTGAGGGATATGAATTCCAAGTATCTAAACCAGAAGTTATCTACAAGACTATTGATGGTGTTCAAATGGAACCTTATGAAAACTTATTCCTTGATGTTCCAGATGAATGCACTGGCTCTTGTATTGAACGTTTGGCTGGAAGAAAAGCTCAAATGCTTGATATGCAATCAACAGGTACTCGTTCAAAATTAGAATTTGTAATCCCAGCAAGAGGTTTAATAGGTTTCAAAGGTGAATTTATTAGACTTACTAGAGGTGAGGGTATTATGTACCATACTTTCAACAAATATGATACCTTAGCAGGTGATATTCCAAAACAAAGAATGGGTTCTCTAATCGCTTGGGAACAAGGTGAAGCAGTTCCTTACGCATTAGACCAATTTGCAGACAGAGGTACTTTCTTTATTACGCCAAAAACTAAAGTTTATAAAGGTATGATTGTTGGTGAGGGTAACAGAGCACAAGATGTTGCCGTAAATGTATGTAAAACAAAAAAATTAACTAACATGCGTACTTCTACAGCTGATGCTATGGTTGTTTTGAAAGCTCCTAAACTTTTATCGTTGGAAGAAGCTCTTGATTATATTGCAGATGATGAATTGGCAGAAATTACACCAGAAAGCATAAGATTAAGAAAAGCAGACTTAACAAGAACAAGATTTAACTAATTTCTTAAACTATGATTAGAACAATAATAGCGCTATTTTTGAGGATTGTTTCCAATCCTTTGGCGAATGTTTATCAAAAGAAAATTTGCGAAAACAATTCTTCGCTAAATTGCAACTTTTATACATATTTCATGCTAGGGTTGTGCTGTGTTCCTTTTGCGCTAAAGGTTAATTGGGTGAGTTTGCCAGTTGAATTTTGGATTTTTGCCTTTGTTGCAGGATTTTTATGTTCAGTTGGAAATGCTTGTTTGATAAAAGCCTTGCAGATAGGTGAGTTGTCTGTTTTAGGTCCAATAAATTCTTACAAATCAGTTGTCGGAATGATAGTTGCGATATTTGTTTTGCACGAAATTCCAACGATTTTTGGTATTTTGGGGGTTGTGTTAATCATCTGGGGCAGTTGGTTTGTGTTTGATACACAAGCTGAGGGCTTTTCTTTGTCATTGTTTAAAAGAAAAGATATAATTTTAAGATTTACAGCACTGTTCCTAATGGGGATAGAAGCAGTCTTTTTGAAAAAAGTTATTCTTCTATCTTCGCCTGTAATTTCGTTTATGCTTTGGTGTTGGGCTGGCGCATTTTTTGCGCTAATTTTGAATTTTGTATTCAAAAAACCTTTAAAACCTATTCAAAAAATTGATATTCCAAAATATGCAATTGTTTGCTCAATGTTAGGTGTAATGCAACTTACAACAAATTATGTATTTCAAAACATGGAGGTTGGTTATGCTTTAGCGCTGTTCCAACTTTCAACACTTGTTAATCTGTTTTTCGGCTGGAGATTTTTCCACGAAACAGACATGAAGAAAAAATTCATCGGTACAATTATAATGGTTGTTGGCTCTATTATTGTTATTTTGGTTTAAGACCTAGTAATCATTTATTGTAAAATTCTCATCGCGTAAAACAGGTTTTGTTCTCAAATATGGTGTTGGTTTGTAATTTTGTTGCATTATTGTTGAAGATGGTACTGTATTAATATTTTGAACAGGCTCTTGAACTGGTTGTTGGACTGGTTCAGTAACCTTTTCTTTTACTTTTGCTTTTTTAGACGATTTTTTAGGATTTAGTTTATCTTCTTCAAGCTTAAGTTGAATTTGTACTTCTCTTTTTGCATCTTTAATTTGTTGTTTTTGCTTTTGTTTTTCAAGTTTTGCTTGAAGTTTTGCGCGTTCTTGTTCTTGAATAATTTTTACTTGTTCTTCAATAGGCAAACTTTGTTGCTTTTCTTTTAGCAATTTCTTTTCAGCACGGGCTTCTTTTGAGGCTTGAAGTTTAGCTTTAAGCGAAGCTTTTTGTTTCTTTGTTTCTGTCGCAATAGCTTGGCCTGCTTCTTTTGCCTTTGCTTTTGTATAGTTTGCGCTCCTTACAGTCGCGCGTTTTGAATCGATTTTAACCTTGTCGATTGAAACATATTGAGGTTTTACAATTTCTGGGTGAAGATTTAAGTCTTGATATGGTGACATATTCAATAGTGCAAGTTGAGTTTCTTGAACAACTTGTGGTGCTAAAAATTTGATTGTGTATTTTTTAACTTTTTCTAATTGTTCGCCAGAATTGCCAAAAGATTGCGGAATAATTCTGCTTTCACGAGAACTGATTAATTTTTGATATGTATTTTGCCATAAAACAATTTGATTATTTGAGTCAATTAAGTTTATGTGTGTTGAAAGTCTGAAAGCTGGGTCAATAACGGTTGCCCCAGGAATATCAAGAAAATCCCATAATGTTCTTCTTGTTATATAATTTTGTGCGTCCATATTGCAGGTTATAAGTAAAACCTGCTTTACGCGAAATTTTGATGCTAATTTTTGTACTGTATTAAAATCTATTACATAATTATTTTGATAATTTGTTAAAAACTTTTGAGTTTCTTTTTTTAATCTTTCGTTTTCTGGTCTATTTAAAACTGCGCGAAGCTGACTAACAGGAACAGCCGACATTTGAGGGTGTTTGTTGTAGTAGTTAACTATTTCTGTAGAAATTACTGTTGCAGACATTGGAAACACTAAATAATCTCTTTGATTTAAAAACAAATCATCAGGTATTACCAAAAAGTTAAATTGGGCAGCGTTGCAGTTGCCTGAAAATATTAAAAATATAAATAAAATAAGTCCCCAAAGTTTTTTCATGATAAGATTATATCATATTCTTTTTAAGTGTGCGAATTATTAATAAGGAGTTAACAAATGGATTACAAAGAACTATTAGAAAAAGCAAAAAAAGCTAGTGAAAACAGCTATTCACCTTACTCAAAATTCCCTGTAGGTGCTTGTGTATTGATGGAAAGCGGTAAAACTTATATCGGAACAAATGTTGAAAATTCATCATTTGGTGCAACTATTTGTGCTGAACGTAGTGCTATTGTTAACGCTATTGTTAACGGTGAAAGAAAAATTCTTGCAGTTGCTATTTATGGACCAAAAATGAAGCGTTGCGCTCCTTGTGGTGTTTGCAGACAAGTTATGAATGATTTTCGTTCAGATAAAGGTATTGATATTATTTTGGAAGACGATAACGGCGAACCAGAAGTTCACACAATTGATGAATTATTGCCTTTAGGCTTTGACTTATAAAAAATAAATTATAAAATATTAATATGTTTATTTTTGAATTCATTAAAAATTTTTGGTATAAAACATATCGCGAACCAAAGATTTTAGAAGAAGAAAAATGTATTAAGATCTTCACACGTTTCGTACCGCCTTTTCTTCTGATATAACCACTCTCTATCAACTCTTCCTTAATCTGCACCAGGTCTTCTTCCTTCTGCGCAATATCCAGCGCTGTACTGATGGATGCAAGATGCTCGATTTCTTCTTTCGAACAACCGACCGTTATGACGCCTTGAATGATT
>ERZ1024491.75-NODE-75-length-11734-cov-7.063447_pt1 | contig 11734 bp, 6 predicted proteins | sample MGYA00520797_ERZ1024491 | MGnify/ENA primary metagenome ERZ1024491 (study PRJEB33242, sample SAMEA3444319) | Homo sapiens | biome: Host associated; feature: Gastrointestinal tract; material: Stool | place: Uganda | collected 2011-01-01 ...
GATAGATTAACAAATTATTCACAAGAAATTATTTCATCAGCAAGTACATTGATGAATTCTAAGCACAATACGCAGATAGAACCTGAACACATTATGCTTGCGATGATTCAAGACAATGGAATTTCAAGAGATTATTTAACAGAATTAAAACTATTAAATCAAAACTTTATTAACGCTGTAACAAAGGCAGTTAATGATTTTCCAACAATAAGCGGTGTTCAAAACACTCAACAGTTGTTTTTGTCAAATAATACTTCTGCATTGTTGGATATTGCAGATACTACAGCAAACGAGTTGAAAGACGAATTTATCTCTATCGAAAGTATTTTACTTGCGATGACAAAACTTGAAAATAGTAACATTAAAAAGTTGCTTGCAGACGCTCATGTCAGCACAAATAACGTTTTAAATGTAATGAAGAAAGTAAGAGGTAATAAAAAAGTGGATAATAAAAACGCAGAAGAAAATATGAAAGCTCTTGAAAAATATTCAACGGATTTGACAGAGCTTGCAAGAAAAGGTAAATTAGACCCTGTAATTGGTCGTGACGAAGAAATTCGTCGTATAATCCAAGTTTTAAACAGACGTACAAAAAACAACCCTGTTTTGATTGGTGAACCTGGTGTTGGTAAAACCGCAATTATTGAGGGCTTGGCTCAACGTATGGTTAGAGGCGATGTTCCTGAAAGCTTGAAAAATGATAAATTGATTTCCTTGGATTTGGGCGCATTAGTTGCAGGTGCAAAATTCCGTGGTGAATTTGAAGAACGTTTAAAGGCTGTATTAAAAGAAGTTGAAGATTCAGATGGACATATTGTAATGTTTATTGATGAACTTCATACAGTAGTTGGTGCTGGCGCTACAGAGGGTTCAATGGACGCTGGTAACTTGCTAAAACCAATGCTTGCAAGAGGTGTTTTAAGAACAATTGGTGCAACTACAATTAACGAATATAGAAAATATATCGAAAAAGACCCAGCTTTAGAAAGACGTTTCCAACCTGTTATGGTTAATGAACCGTCTGTTGAAGACACAATCAGTATTTTACGTGGTTTAAAAGAAAAATATGAAGTTCACCACGGTGTTAGAATTCTTGATAGTGCCTTAATTCAAGCTGTAAAATTATCTGATAGATACATTACAGACCGTTTCTTGCCAGATAAAGCGATTGACTTAATCGATGAAGCTGCATCATCACTTCGTATTGAAATTGATTCTATGCCAGAAGAAATCGATATTATGTCAAGACAAAAAGTTCAATTGGAAATTGAACGTGAAGCCTTGAAAAAAGAAGAATCTAATCCAGATTGTGAAAGAAAAATTCTTGAAATTTCACAAGAAATTAGCGATTTGGAAAGCAAAATAGGAGTTCTAAAAGAACAATGGAACAAAGAAAAAGCTACAATTCAAGGTGAAGCTTCAATCAAAGAAGAAATTGAACAAGTTAAACTTGAAATTGAAAAAGCTGAACGTAATACAGACTTGCAAAAAGCTGCAGAATTGAAATATGGCAAGTTGATGGAGTTACAAAAGAAACTTGAAGACATTCAAGGTACGGATAAAAAAGACAATCAATTGCTTAAAGAAGAAATTGATGGTGACGATATTGCTGAAGTAGTAAGCAAATGGACTGGCGTTCCTGTTTCTAAGTTGGTTGAAAGCGAAATGAAGAAATTAATTTCTATGGAAGATGTTCTTCACAAACGTTTAATCGGTCAAGATGAAGCTGTAAACACTGTTTCAGATGCAATTCGTCGTGCTCGTTCTGGTTTGAAAGATCCAAAACGTCCAATTGGTACGTTTATTTTCTTAGGTCCAACTGGTGTTGGTAAAACAGAACTTGCAAAATCTTTGGCAGACTTTATGTTTAATGATGAAGACGCAATTGTTAGAATTGATATGTCTGAATATATGGAAAAACATAACGTTGCAAGATTAGTTGGTGCTCCTCCAGGATACGTTGGTTACGATGAGGGCGGTCAATTGACAGAAGCAGTACGTAGAAAACCCTATTCTGTAGTATTGTTTGATGAAATAGAAAAAGCTCACCCTGATGTATTTAACTTAATGTTGCAAATCTTTGATGACGGTCGTTTGACAGATTCAAAGGGCAGAACAGTTGATTTCAAAAATACACTTATAATTATGACAAGTAACATTGGTAGCGAAGTTATCTTGGAAGATTCTATAAGTGGTGATTTTTCAGAAACTAAAGAAAAAGTTATGAATATTATGAAAGAACGTTTCAAACCAGAATTTTTAAACCGTGTTGACGAAACAATTTTCTTCAAAGGCTTAACTTTAGACAATTTGAAACAAATTGTAGATATTCAAATGGATTCTTTAGGCAAACGTCTAGGCGAACAAGAAATCAATTTGGAAGTTACACCAGATGCAAAAGAATTGCTTGCAACTCAAGGTTATAACCCAATTTACGGCGCAAGACCATTGAAACGTACAATTCGTCAAATGGTTGAAAACCCATTAGCTAAGTTGATTTTGGCACAAAAATTCATTAAAGGTGATACTTTGGTAATTGATGCCGAAGACGAAGAAATTAAATTCAAAAGAAAATCGAAATAATTGTTTAAAAGTACGCACTGCGTAAACACGCAGTGCGTACTTTTTTATTTGTGAATAACTATTTTATATTTTTTCAAGTAGTTTACGCTACAATCACATCACCTTGACGGAAGATTTTTATGCCGTCAGGAAAAATTCCAGCAACTGTTGATGCGCGACCCTGTGCTTTTTCGCCAAAATCATCTACAACTAAGTCGACACTATTACCAATATATTTAACCGCTTCATCATAAGATAGTGCTGGTGGCTCGTTTGAAAGGTTTGCGCTTGTTGTCGCTAAAACATTTCCGTCAATGCAAGAACAAATTTCTGCAAAGACTTTGTTGTCTGGAACTCTTATGCCTACCGTGTTTAACCCACTTGTGATGTAATCTGGTGTAAGTTCTGATTTTTCTACAACAAGAGTTAATGCACCAGCAAAATGCTTTTTAATAAGTTCTTCTGCCTTTTCTGTTAATGGTTTTACATATTTGCGCAAAGGCTCAATGCTGTTTGACATAAGAATTAATGGCTTATTGCTATCGCGATGTTTGATTTCATAAATTCTTTCTACTGCACGTTTTGAAGTTGGCAAGCAACCAATTCCCCAAACGGTATCAGTTACAAATGCTATAACTCCGTCATTTTCAAGAATTTCTTTTATTTTTTTTGAATCAATCATTTTTTAAATCTTTCTACAACTCTTTTGGTCAATTCGCTTGCATATTCCATTTTTAACGCAAGATTTAAGCCTGTATAAATCGATATACATAAAATTCCAATTACAAAGATTTTAATAAATTCGTAAGAATATTTAGGTGCGCTACTTAACAAGTCTAAGACTTGAATTTCCATTAATCCAGCAATAAAATAGCAGATTATGAATGTGATTGCACCTGCAAACATCATTTTAAGGAAGTTTATGAATAGGTTTTTATAATCAAGTTTGATTTTTTTACTGATTAAAATGCCTAGAACAACTGCGTTAAATAGTGTTACAAGTGAAGTTGAAAGCGTAATTCCGCCAATGCCTAGGGCTAATTTTTTCACCAATAACAAGTTTAAAAATACTTTTAAAACAATTGATGAAAACGCAACGATAAACGGTGTTGCAGAGTCATTAAACGAATAATAAACTCTTGTTATTGAATCTCTGAAAACGTAAGGTAGAATTGAGAAAGACAAGAACCAAAGTGCTTGAGTTACCATAAATGTTGCGTTATCGTTGAATGCACCACGCTCAAATACAATTCTGATACCGTCTTGACCCAATAACAAAATTCCAATGATAATCGGGAATGATGCAAATAAAAGAACGCCTACACCTTTGTTGAAGTATGTTCTTATTCCGTCAAAATCTTTTTCGCCAACAAGTCTTGAGAATAAAGGGAATAGAGGGACTAAGAATGCTGTAACTAAAATTCCTACTGGAAATTGAAAAACTCTATTTGCAAAACCGATTGCTGTCCATGCGCCTTCTTCAAGGCAAGATGCAAAGAACATATCAATATAAATATGAACTTGCCCAATTGTAGAACTTAAAATTGCTGGAAAAAGCAGTTCTAATATGTTATTGAAGTTTGTATTGTTCACAAAATCAAGGTTTGGTCTGATTTTGAACCCTAATTGTCTTACACGTGGCATTTGCAATAATAATTGGCAACAAGCACCGACGATAGTTGCTGTTGCAAGTACTACCCCTGTTTTATCACCGCCTGTAAAAAGTAATGCGCCAATAATTACTACGCTTACAATAATAGGCGACAAACTAGGTAAAATAAATTCTTTGTAGCTAATCAAAATGCCATAATAAATCCCGATTAGACCTCCAACGATAAGTGACGGACACATAATTCTCAAATGTGTACTTGCAAGACTTACCAATTCTGGACTTCCGTCAGATATGATTAACGACATTATTTGGTTTGAAAATACAAAGAAAATTATCGTTAAAACTGTGAAAAATATGAAACTTGCAGTCAAAAATGTGTTGAATAATTTTTCTGCAACTTCAGGTGGTTTCTCTTTTAAATTTGGAATTAATTTTGTGAAAACAGCAACAGTAGCGCTGTGAAAAGGTCCGCCAATACCGCCTAAAAGGATTACGGCAAGTGCTGGAATTTGATACGCATAGAAGTATGCATCAGATACAGTTGTTGCACCATAATAATTTGCGATAATAATGTCGCGTAAAAACCCTACAAGCTTGCTTACTACTGTAACTACGGCAATAAGCCACGCTGCTTTTAAAATAGTCGTTGTGTTATTTGAATTAGAAGCCGAATTTGTCTGCATCTGGATTTATAACCTCAATAAATAATCTTCCTGCTTTTGTTGTACCTTCTTCTAAAGGATAGCAGAAAGTAACTACATTTTCACCTTTTTTTATCAAATGAGAAATATCAATTCGCAAAGGTTGTTTAAATGGGCTAAGGCTTTGTTCTAGTGGTATTGAACTTTCTTTGCCATTCACAATCAAATTGATTTTTGATAAATTGAATCTATTGTCAATTACTAAATCAGCTTTTTTAGTATCTGAGTAAAATTTTTGAGTAATTTGTCTTTGTGTTGGGTAAGAGGAGATTATTACTGGGTTTGTGCCTAATGAAATACCTGTATAATAATGTTTTAAGATTTTGTCAAACGGCATTTTTAATTCTTTACCCATAAATCCAGCGCCGTATTGACTCATTCCAACACCGTGACCAAATCCGCCACCGTAAGCTATAACCTTTTGTTCGCCTGTTTCTTCGTCATTAACAAAATCGAAAACAACATTTGCACTTGGAAGCGAGATGTTATTTTTTTGGAAAATTCTACGGATTACAAGTTCTTTTTGAATAGCGTAATTTCCGCTTGTGGCCTGAACTTCAACCTCAATAAGCTTGCCAGAATCTCCACGTTTTTTAGGAACAATATTTATTAACTCGCCAAAATCTTCAGCTTTTTCTAATTTTGGATAAACAAATCCTGTTTTTGATTGTGATACAAGGGTTTTAGCCAAAATTTCTTGTAATTCTTCTTTTGTCCACTCTTTTTGCCAACGATAGTATCTTGAACGAATATCGTAAGATTCGGGACTATTTTTGTAAAATTCGCGCACTTCTTCTTCTGTGCGTAATGGCGGTTGATTAAGGATATCTGCTTTTGCAGTTAAATAAGGTTTTGGGTTTGTTCTGCTGAATTTGTTAAACGCTTCTGGAAAAGCGTTTGGATAGCTTTCTGTATATCCACCAGCAGTTGAGCTGTATTGTGCCAAAATTAAATTCCAATTATAAGTTGCGACAATTCCGTCTGTTTCTCTAACCGCTCTATCTGAAATATTTTCTTCTGTATTTGCGCCAAAATAAACTTGGCTTGCGACAGAGTCGACAACGTCGTATTCTTGAACATATCGTGTTCTTGGACTTAGAACGTAATTTCTTGCAGCAACAGCTTGCGCTTTTAGTGCTTCAAGTCCAAAACTTGTAGGCATTTCGTTTGGAACAACGCCTTTTAGGTAATCTTGAATATCCAAAACATTTACTATGTAAAATAAATTTTCTGTTTTAGGCTTTTTAACAATTTCAATTGAATTTCTGTAAAGTGCCTGTTTACCTTTTCTTTTAAGGTCTTTTATTCCCAATAATCCGTCAGGACATTCAAGAATGAATGTATCATTAAGATTGAATATTTCGTCATTTATTTTGATTTCGTATATGCCGTTTTTAAGAGTAATAACGATAGGAGTATCTATTGGTGCTGTCTTTACTAGATTATGACTGTTTTTTTCATAAATATAAACATCAGAAGTTCCAAAAATTGTTGTCGTTTGGTAATTGAATGTTGACCAATTTTGGTTTCCAATGCCAACTCTAACAAGATTTGTACCTGTTTGAATGTCATTTGTATTTGCAAATATTTTAGGACTTGAAAATGCGAATGCAAAAATTACAAGTCCTAAAATTATATTTTTTATTTTTTTAATTCCCAAGTAGTGCCGTCCTTAGAATCTTTTAAAACGATTCCGACTTTATCAAGCGCCATACGGATTTTGTCCGCCATATCCCAATTTTTTTCTTCACGGGATTTTTTTCTTAATTCCAAAAGTTCTTCCATTGAATTAAGCGTCATACCTAAATCATCGCTTACAGCCTTGATTTTTTCTTGTAATTCTTCTTCTGAAAGTTCAGTTTTTTCAAAATTGAAACCTAAAACATTTCCAAGTTTTACAAGAAGTGTATAAGCGTTCTTTTCGTCTTTGTTTGCTTTATTTACAAGGTCAAAAAGTACAGCAAGAGCTTTAGATGTGTTCAAATCATCGTCCATAGCTTCTGTAAACTGTTTATATTCTTCTGTTTGAGTAATATCTAAGCTTTCGTCAATAGGTGTTGCTTTAGCATTAGTTAAACGTTTTGCACCTGCTTGAGCTGATTTTAAAACTTCATCGGAAAATTCAACAGGCATTCTGTAGTGGTTTGTTAAAATGAACAATCTGATAGTGTTTGCGTCGTAAGTTTCTAAAACTTTGTCTATAGTTAAGAAATTACCTAAAGATTTAGACATTTTTTCTTTGTTGATAGTTACAAAACCATTATGTAGCCAGTAATTTACGAATTTGCAACCGTTTGCACATTCAGATTGAGCGATTTCGTTTTCGTGGTGAGGGAAGATTAAATCAGCTCCACCAGCGTGAATATCGATTGTTTTGCCCAAATATTTTCTGCTCATAGCAGAACATTCAATATGCCAACCTGGACGACCAACTCCCCAAGGTGAGTTATAGCCAAATTTTTCGTCTTTTTTCCAAAGTGCAAAGTCTAGTGGGTCTTCTTTTAAATCCCCAACTTCAACTCTAGCACCGCTTTCAAGTTGGTCAATAGGTTGTTTTGAAAGCATACCGTAGTTTTTAAACTTTTTAACTCTGAAATAAACATCGCCACCAGCTTCGTAAGCATAATCGTTTTTGATTAAATCCTTAACGATAGAAATCATTTCGCCTAAAGTTTTTGTCGCAAAAGGCTCAATGTCTGGTTTTAGGTTGTTCAAGCCCTCCATACTTTTTGTGAAAGATTTGTACCAGTAAGTTGAAACTTCTTCAGGTGTTTTACCTTCTTTTTCAGCTTTTTTAAGGATTTTATCGTCAACGTCTGTTACGTTACGGCAGTATGTTACGTCATAACCTTTGAATTTTAAATATCTATAAAGTACGTCCCATGTGATATAACAACGAGCGTGTCCTAAGTGTGCGTAATCATAAACGGTTGGACCGCATACGTACATTTTAACCTTGTTACCGTCAATAGGTTTAAATTCTTCTGTTTTGTCTGTGTAAGTATTATGTAGTTTCATCATACCGATTATTTTAGAACAAACGGGATAATAAAACAAGTGATTTAATCAACTATAAGCTGATAAGCATTTAAGTCAATAAGCAAATTTATGATATATAATTAAGTGTTGTAAAAACCTTTTGCTACTAGTTATTCACTATTTTAGCCAAATCTTCTCTTGGAGTAGAAATTGTATTCACTCCAAAAATGTTTTTGAATGCGTCTAAAATAATTGGATTTATTAGCATTGGTGAACAGTGGCTTAACAAAAGATTTTTTGCACCTAATTCTTTCAAATTTAGCATATTTGCAATTGCGTATTTATCGCATTTTGTCAAAAATATTGAAATATCAAAGAATTTATCCTGTATTTTTTTGTTCAAGTCTTCAAGAATTTTATACATAATCATAAAATCGTAACTAGAATTTATTTGGAAAGTATTTGTTGATGGCGTATATGTCGAAAGAGTTACTGCATATGTGTCTTGCGGTAAAATTTGCAAAAGTCTTTCAAAATATTTTTTTTGCAGTGAAGTATGGTTTAAAATTCCAACTAGCAATAAGTGTTTAATATTGCGGGCATGAATTTTTGTAATAAGTTCATTTACTCGTTTTTCAATGACGCTGTCTTCGTAGCCTATCACAAGCGGATTTCGGATTTGACCTTTTGCAAACCCTTTCGCCTCATTTGCTGATTTAATCAACGGTTTGTAATCACCATTTACTATTTGTTTTACACCTTTTGGTGCGTTCAAATCTGTTGTAAAAAGTCGTCCACGGTATAAATATTCGACATTTTGAAGCGAATTTTTTGTCATTAAAATTGCCCCAGGAAAAGTCGCAAAATCAAGCAAACAGTTTTCGACTCCAAGCCCGAATTGTCCGCGAAGTTGTGGATATTCTTCCAATTTAGGGTACGTATGCCCCATAATCATTGAACCATGAGTGTATACATCGACATTTTCACCTTTTGTTGCCTTTAATACCTGTTCAAGTTCTTTCAAATTAGAGCCTGATACTAAAATGGCTTTTCCTGAACGAGTTGAAAATGAAACTTCGACAGTTTTTTGCTTGCCAAAAGCCTCTATTTCAGCCTTGTGTAGCAATTGTGTAAGTTTATAATTTATTCTTGTGAAGTTTTTTATTACTTGTTTTAGCTTTTCAATAGAATTTTTTTTGTAATTCATCATACTAAGCATGTGAAGCATTGAATAATACGCTTCATCGTAAGTTTTGTTATAACTTTTTAGTTGAATTAGGTTAATACAAGCGTTTTTGATTAACAAAAACATAATTTCATAAGTTTGGCGTTGTTCTTGGCTTAAGAGTTTATTCTTTTTGATAAACTCTTTTTCGCCTTGTTTTATTGCATTGTTTAAGTTGAGTTGTTTGTCAAAACTAAGCTGGTTTTCAAGCTTTTCTGCACTCATATTATTATCTTTGCAAATTCTTTCATACAAAATTTTTGACTGTCTTAGATTTTCGTAAATAGTCAAAATTATTGTTTTAAACTGCTCTTGAGAGTATTCTGTATTAGAAACAAGCCCAGAAAGTGTGTTTATAATATTGTTTTTGATTACATCGTTTGAAACACCACGTTTTTTTAGTCTAAGTGTGTAAAACGCAAGTTGTCTTATGTACATCATAATAACTTCTTGCAAAGAAGAAATCGTTGGGTCTGCGGAACAAACGCCTTTTGCTGTACAACTATCGAAGTTGTAATCGTCGTGTTGATAAAAATTGTTAAACATAATAAATATACCTTTTAAACGTATCTTAAACAATTTTTATTGTATTTTTATGCGACTTTCGGGCTATTTTCAGGAGTATAGTTTGTTTAGTTTGACTTTTTAAAAAACATGTAACAAAATGTAAACATGTAAAAAGTCATGGTAGCAAAAAAATTTTTTACAGGCTTTGTATGAGTGCAAGCTAATAGGCTTGTCGCTTAAAAACCATGTAAATACTGGTTTTTGAGAGTATTAACAAGAATAAATAGGAATATAAGGTATCCAAAATGGTAGATAATAGGGCAGCAGGATTTTACGGAATTGGTGGCTCCTTTAATTTTAAAAGTGGCGACATTTCTGGTACTACTGCAAATCTCTCAGATGATAAAATGGGACAAGGTAACGAATATTCTCGACAAGATAAGCAAGAAGAAGAAGCTTTGAAAGAGTCGACAATGCAGTTTACCGACAGAAGCGCTCAACTTAGAGCGACGCTTAATTCTTTAGCTATGATGAATGTCGCGGGAGTTATTAATACTAAAAAACGTCCTAACAGGCTTGACGATGACAAGGACGAAAAGTTTGACGAAGAAGAATTTTTTGCAAAAACTCGTAAAAAACGCCAAGAACTTCGACTTGAAAACCATTTTATTGATGAAGACGAAGAAGAATTTGACGAAGCTCAATAAACAAAAAATTTTAAATAGATTTGACCTTAATTAAGACTAGCCTTGATTAAGGTACTTTGCGTTGATTGGAGTGAAAATTCAATGGTTGCGTTGTTTTGTATCCATTTTTTTATCTCGTTTATTTCAATTTTTTCTGGGCTATAGTCATAAGGCATATAAAACCAATAAGTTCGACCATTTACAACTCTTGAGTTAAGTTCATTTTTAAGAGTTAGTGGAGTCTTTTCTTTTGATTTTAAAAATATTTTGTCATTTTTAAGATTTAAGAATAAGTCATAATAACAGTATTCTGGTGTTGCAGAATTGTTTATTACAATTATTTCGCTAGGTTTTATGCTTTCAGCCATTTTTATCATGCTTTCCCTTGCAAAATCACCCTTGTTTAAATTCTGTATTTTTGCAAAATTAACTGCGAAAAATAAGTGTGGAAGTGCGATTACAGAAATTAAAATTCCTGCCAAAACTTTATTCTTAATGTCGAAAATTTTAACTGCAAAAATTAAAATAAATGGTATCAAAAATATTATTAAACGTTTGGAATATGGGTAAACGTGCAGAATTGATGCGATTATTAATGCAGATTCAGTTAAAGTTGTTATTAAAATGAAACGCCAATTTGTGTCTTTGAACATCAAAATTAGTCCGACAAACATTAAAATGGTTAAAAATGTACAAGAAAACATTGGCAAATACGCAAAGAAATAGTGCAAATTATTCATGTTTAGTTGAGTTAGGTTTGATAAATCTCTATTTACAAATTCGTTTTGCCAAAATCCAATCATACCACTTGAATTTTGTCCGTATGAGTTCAAAACAAAAGTTTTTAGATATGTAAATGCACTTAAAATTACAGGTAAAAATAGTAAAAAGAACTTTTTAGGGTTTTCTCGTTTAAAGCTAAGTGTCATAAATCCGCCAAAAATAACCATTGTAGACATAAATGAAAACCATGGGAAAATGGCAATAACGCAACCAAACATTAGAATTGTTTTTGTCGTTATTTTCTCAAAATCAATGTTTAAAAATATCCACAACGCAATAAGTGAACAGAATACGTCTAAAATGTACGGTTTAAATTCAAAACTATAATTTATCAAAGTTGGGTTTAAGCAAAATAACAAAACAGCAATAAGTGTTGTCCATTTTGATTTAAAAAGACTTTGACAAACAAAGTAAAATGCGCTGATAGAAAGAGTTCCGAAGACAAATGGCATTAATCTCAAAACAAAATCACAAGCAAAGATGTTGCTTTTAACGTGAAAAATACTTACTAAAAGTTTTGAAAATACCAAAAACATTGGTGGTGCGACTTGTAAAAATCTTAATTTGCCAAATAATTCGCCATAACTTTTTTCTAAAATATTCCACGCCAAAGCGCACTCGTCGTGCCACAAGATCGGAAGAGCGTCGTGTAGGGAAAGAGTGTAGATCTCGGTGGTCG
>ERZ1024491.78-NODE-78-length-10993-cov-6.447431_pt1 | contig 10993 bp, 10 predicted proteins | sample MGYA00520797_ERZ1024491 | MGnify/ENA primary metagenome ERZ1024491 (study PRJEB33242, sample SAMEA3444319) | Homo sapiens | biome: Host associated; feature: Gastrointestinal tract; material: Stool | place: Uganda | collected 2011-01-01 ...
ATTGCAGAAATAAACTCTGATACAAACTTCAAGATCGGAGATAAAATTGTAACCTTTGCTTTTAACCATTGTGCGGCAATTCCAGCATGCTCAATATCCATCGTAAATGTTCCACCAACAGGCAACATTACGACATCAGGTTTATACAACTCTTGTATTGTTTTCATATCACCAAAAAGACAAGTGTCGCCAGCGTGATAAAGTTTTACACCATTTATATCTAAAATAACACCAGCTGGTTCGCCAGTATAAACTCCGTCAATAGTAGAACTTGAGTGAAATGCTGGTACAAAAATTGCGCGACCCCAGTCATATTCAATCCAGCCACCAAAGTTTACACCTTTTGCGCGTGAACCCTTTTGAATGCAGTAGTTAGCAAGCTCAAAAATAGCAGTAATATTGGCTCTTTTGTTATTTGCAATATCAATTGCACTACCTAAATGGTCTGCGTGACCGTGAGTTAAGAAAATATCCGTAATATTTTCATCTCTGTAGTCATAACTTTTGCTTGCTTGCAAAAATGGGTCAATCAAAATAGATTGCTCTGGTGTTTTTATTTCAAAAGCGCTGTGTCCTAAATATTTTAAATCAAAAGCCATAATTTACCTCTTTTGTTTTAATTTAGCATAATTTATTGTAAAATACAAATATGCAAACTTACGAAAAATATATGCAAAAATGTTTTGAATTAGCAAAAAAAGGACATGGAAAAACTTCTCCAAATCCACTTGTAGGCTGTGTTGTTTTAGATAAAAACGGAAATGAAATTTCAACTGGATATCACGCAAAATATGGAGAAAACCACGCAGAGCGTGACGCTTTGTTGAAATTAAAAAATGACGAAGCTCGTGGAGGTACGTTAATCGTAAGTTTAGAGCCTTGCTCGCACTATGGAAAAACTCCACCGTGTGCTGATTTAATAGTCGAAAGAGGCTTAAAAAGAGTTGTTATTGCTATGCAAGATGTAAATCCAATTGTTGCAGGAAATGGTATAAAAAAACTTCAAGATGCAGGCATTGAAGTTATTGACGGTGTTCTTGAACAGGAAGCAAAGGATTTGAACGAGATTTTTATAAAAAATATGACAAAAGGCGCGATTTTTGTTGCCTTAAAAACAGCAACAACATTAGATGGAAAAATTGCAACAAAAACCGCGCAATCAAAATGGATAACTTCTCAAGCTTCACGCGATAAAGGAAAAGAATTGCGAACTTTTTATGATGCAGTTTTAACAACATCTTCAACGGTGCTTGCGGATAATCCAAAATTTGATTGCAAAACAAAAATTTTACTTGATAGACAATTAAAATGTGATTTTAATATGCAATATTTTGAAACTGGTAAAATTTATGTTGCGACTTGTGTTTCAGACTTACCAAAAACTCCTGAAAATGTTGAGTTTATTCAATGTCCAGAAAAAAATGGCAAAATAGATTTAAAATATCTTTTTAAGCGCGCGTTTGAACTAAAAATTATGTCGATTTTCGTTGAGGCTGGCGGAATTTTAAATGGCGAATTGTTAGAACAAAATCTAGTTGATAAAATTTATCAATTTATCGCACCAAAAATTATAGGTGATAACGATGCAAAAAGTGCTTACGCTGGACGCGACGTAAAAACACTGGATTTAGCACGAAATTTTGAAATAAAATCATTTGAAAAATTAGATACAGATATTTTGATTACAATGAAGAAAATATCTAGTTAAATTTTGTTAAATAGACGTTAAAAATTTAGCAAAAAATTTTTTGACAGGCGTTGTAATCTTCATAAGAAAGGATTAAACATGCAAATTAGAAATATTTTACCTAGTTTTAAAGTTAACAATACAACCGTTTCAAACAATACTATCAAAACTAAACCTATGAAAGCAGATAGCGTTAGTTTTTCAACGAATATAAAAGAAAACGAAAAAAACTTTATTAATTTAAGAGAAGAAATTTCAAAAGACATGAAACCTATTATGTCTAATTCAGAAGCTGCTTGTTGGGATTTTTATACAGAAAGTACTCCAGAAAACATGGATAAAATGAATGTTTCACAAGACAAGGCGAACGATTTTTATGATAACAAGGAGATTTACGCAAAATTAAAAGAAATCAACGAAGCTGGCGGAGTTGCAGATAAAAAATTAAAGAAACAACTTAGAAATCTTACAACAGCGTTTGGTGACGGTATTGAATACAAAGAAGAACTTAAAGCTATGAGTACAAAAGAGAACGAAATTTCTCAAAAACTTAACTCATATCAAATGACAATTGACGGAAAACCTGTTTCAAAAGCCGAAATCTCAAAGATTATGGAAACAGAAAAAAATCCAGAGGTTCGTAAAAAAGCTTCTGACGCAAAAATTAAATCTGGCGACTTAATCGCAGAAGATTTAGTTGAATTAGTAAAAATGCGTAATGATTTTGCTAAGAAAAAAGGCTATGATAACTATTTTGACTATATGTTAGAAGAAAATTACGACATAAAACCAAAAGAACTTGATAAACTTTTATCAGATGTTGCAAAAAATACAAAAGAGTCTAACAAAAAGGTTATGGACGGTGTAAAATCAGAATTATCAAAGGCTTTTGGTATTGCACCAGAAGATTTGAGAAGCTATCATTTCGGATATCTTGCAGGTGAAGACCCTGAAAAACTTGTTAATGACCAAATTAAAACAAAAGAAGAAGTTGTAGATATCTCAAAACGCGCTTATGCTGGCATGGGCTATGATGTGGATAAACTTCCAATCAAATTAGACTTGTTCCCTCGTGAAAATAAAAATACTCATGGGTTCTCGTTTCCAATTGAGGCGGGTAAAGATGCTAGAATTTTGGCAAATTTAACAAACAATGTTTCAAGCATTGATACATTAATGCACGAATTAGGACACTCAGTATTTACAGTGAAAACAAACCCAAAATTACCATATATGGAGCAAGATACAACTAGCACCATGACTGAAGCAGTTGCAATGATGATGGGCGATATGCCAAGAACAGAGGGACTTGTGAAAGATAAAGTTTCACCTGAAGTTTTTGCTAAATTCCAAAAATCAGCAGCAGAAGAAGATTCAAAATTTGTTGGCTCAAGTATGGCAATTATTGATTTTGAACGAAATATGTACAAAAATCCTGACCAGGATTTGAAACAACTTTGGAAAGATATGAGTGTAAAATATAAAGGTAGAAGTGAAAAAGATGAAGCTACAAATGAATGGGCTACAATTCCACACTTCTTATCGCACCCAGCATATTACCAAAACTATTTTAGAGCATCTTTAATCAAGGCTCAATTATATGATGCTTTGACAGAAAAATTCGGCAATTTGACTGAAAATAAAGATACAGCAAAATATTTGAACGAACATATTTTCCAATATGGCGGTTCAAAAGAAGATGATGAAATCTTAGAAGAAGTTACTGGCAAACCACTTTCAGCAGACGCATTTTGCGAAAGAATTAACAAAACAGTAAAATAGTAGATTAAGGAGCAATTATGACAGATATGAATGTAAACGGATTAGGTAACATGCAAAATGCAAGTTTATCTTCAACAGAAAGACCTGAACAAAAGCCAGAAGAGATAATGCTTTTTGGTGCATCAACATCAGAAGCTCCAGAAACTCAAGGCAAAATCAGAAGAACTGCAATTAAAAGCTATAAAGGTAATATCGCAGGACAAGATTTCAATTTGAGAAGAAGAAAAAATCTTACAGAAAGAGGTTATCAAATTGTTGGAAACATTGGTGACAAAAAAGTTGATGTTGAAGAACGCAACAAAATAATTTCATTTACTAATGAAAAAACATTTTCAGGTAAAATTGGCAACGAAAAATTTAGCATGAAATCAAGTGAAAAAGCACTTTCTGTTACTGCTAAAAAAACTTACAAAGGTACATACAAAGGTAAAACTTTTAAAGTTGAATACGCAAAAGAAAACGCTGTTTTAGATGACGGCGATAGAGTTTTGACAGGCACTTATGGTAGCCAAAAAGTTGATGTAAAATTTGACAAAAAAATATTCGGATTTTCCGATAATATCGATGAAAACAAATTACCAAAAGATTTCGCTGATGTTGCAGCTTTGATTATGGTAGTTAATAACGACCAAATTGAAAGAAGTAAAAATCCAAACGATGGTAGTTTAAACTAAAAATTTGAGTACAAAATAGTCGGTTTTGCTTGGTAGACGGTAGTCAGAAATTCTCAGTCGAATTCGTTTGTAAACTCGTAGATAATTATCTTATGAACGATACGTGTGATTTTAAAACGATGATGGGTTAAAACCCATAAACCCATAGCGCATACGTATTATGAACAAGCGGACAAGGTTCACCTGATGCCCAAATAAATACTGGTGCGAGTATTGTCATATCCAAAAGCACATCTCCGACAAGTGCTACTGGAGTGACAGCAGTTTTACTAACAATTATAAATCCTGTTTTTGTTGCGTTACCAAGCTTTGAAATACGTTTGCCTTCAGGAGAATAATACTGATTAAGGATTTTTCCATTCTTTGCTTTATAAATCACAGCTTTGTTTTGAATACCTTTTGTATATTTGATACTATCAAATTGACACGGTAAAATCATTTTCTTATCTACTTTATCAATGAGTCCCCATTTGCCGTTTTTCTTTGCTTGAACAAATTTCGCATTAAATAGAAAAGGCTCAATATCTTCATATTCAGGTTCAATAATAATATTTTTGGAACGATAATCAAAAGCTCCGACTTTGCCGTTTTTAACAACAATACCTACATAGCGATTAGTTTTAGCGTATTCAATTTTATCGTACTCATATGGCACAAGATTAAAGTTTTGGTTGTCTTGCTTAACAAGCCATATTTACCATCTTTTTTCTTAATAGCATATTCATCAGCAAAATTGGCAAAAGCCGAACTGACAAACGCAAAAATTATAAATACTAATATTAATATTAATATTAATATCTTTCTCATTCTTCCTCGCGAAAATAACATTAAGTAACAATCAGCTTGCTACATACTTGCTTCTTAATCTTATTTCTTTTTATCAGAACGTTCTCGAACGGAAATTCTAATTGTTGTGCCGAAAAATCCGAATGCTTCACGAAGTTTGTTTTCGATGTAGCGTTTGTAGTGGTCTTTCATTAAATCAGCATTATTTGCAAAAAGTACAAATGTTGGTGGTTTGATGTTTACTTGAGTTGAATACAATAGTTTTAAACGTTTGTTTTTAACGCTTTGAGGAGGATTCATCAAGTAAGCATCGTTGATAACCTTATTCAACAAACCTGTAGAAATACGTTTTGTGCATTCTGCGTAAACTTCCATAGATTTTTCATAAATTTGGTTTAATCTTTGTTTTGTTACTGCGCTGATGTAGATTTTAGGAGCGTAGCTTAAGAATGGAATTTCGTTTACAAGTTTCTTTTCAAACTGGCTTACTGAATTTGCTTGCTTGTTTTCAATCAAATCCCATTTATTGATTGCGATAATTAATCCTTTACCTGCTTCTGTAATGATAGAAGAAATCTTCTTATCTTGGTCTGAAATCCCCTCTGTTGCATCAATTACGAGGATTGCGATATCGCATTCGCGGATTGAATTTATTGCTCTATCTACGGCAAATTTTTCTACACCGTAATCAACTTTTGCTTTTTTTCTAATGCCCGCAGTATCAATAATAGTAAATTCTTGATCCTTGTAAGTTAATTTGCTGTCGATGCTATCGCGAGTTGTTCCAGATACGTCAGAAACGATTACGCGTTGTTTGCCCAAAAGCGAGTTTACGATTGAAGATTTACCAGCATTCGGACGACCCACAATCGCAAGTTTAATATCAGTATCTTCTTCTGTTTCTTCATCAACTTCAAAATCTTCTGTAAGCATTTCTAATAAATCGCCGACACCACCAGAACCGTGAAGTGCAGAAATACCAATAGGTTCACCCAATGCAAGAGAATAAAATTCGCTTGTGAAAAGTGCTTGCGCAGGGCTATCAACCTTGTTTACTGCTAAAAATATCGGTTTTTTGCTTTGACGTAAGATATTTGCAATATCTTCATCAACAGGAGTTACACCGTCTTTTCCGTCAACGATGAAAATAATTTTTTCGGCTTCTTCACAAGCAATTTTTGCTTGGTCATAAATAGAAACCATGATTTCGTCCTCGTCACCAGGTATAATTCCGCCTGTGTCAATGACTGTAAACCATTTATTTTGCCATTCTACGTCAAAATAAATTCTATCACGTGTAACACCTGGCATATCGTCAACGATTGATTGACGTCTACCTACAAGACGATTTACAAATGTCGATTTGCCAACATTTGGACGTCCAACTATTGCAACTATTGGTTTTCTTTTCATAGTTTTTATTGTAACATGGACATGGATTTATGGGAGATTTTTTATGAACTATCCAAATTTAGAAGAATTAATTGAAGTTATAAGAACGTTGCGTTCAGAAAATGGTTGTCCTTGGGATAGGGAACAAACGCACGCTTCTCTTAGACCTAATATGCTTGAAGAAGCTTATGAAGCGGTTGACGCAATTGATGAAAATGATATGGCGCATTTGCGTGAAGAATTAGGCGATGTTTTGTTGCAAGTCCTTTTACATTCTCAAATAGCTGATGAAAATGGTGACTTTAACATTGAAAACGTTGCAAAAGAGTTGAAAGACAAACTTATTCATCGCCACCCACATGTTTTCGGAAATACAAAAGTTAAGAACGCAGATGATGTTGTTGTAAATTGGGATAAATTAAAACAAGAAGAAAAAACAGAGCGTAAGTCACAAATGGACGGCATTTCAAAGAGTCAATCGGCTTTGATGTCTGCTCAAAAAATTTCAAAACGCGCTGTAAAAGTTGGTTTTGAGTGGGATAAAGTTGAAACACTTTGGGATTGTGTAAATTCAGAAATGCGCGAATTTAAAGAAGCTTGCGAAGAAAAAGATAAATCTCACATGGAAGACGAAATGGGCGATATTCTTTTTGCTGTTGTGAACTTAGCTCGTTGGCACAAACTTGATGCAGAACAATGCTTGATTACTGCAAATAGAAAATTTGAAAAACGCTTTAGAAAAATGGAAGAACTCGCAACAAAACCTTTGACTGAATATTCGTTTAAAGAATTTGACGCATTGTGGCGTAGTGCAAAAAAATCTTTATCATAAAAAAATAAAGCGGACATCAATAGTCCGCCGAAAATATGGATAGTAATAAGATTATAGGGATATTTTGGGATAAATATATATTTTTTCTAAATTATTAAATCTAAAATTTCGTCAATTGCACTTCCCACGGTTTCGCCTGTTTGGGCTTGATTGTTACCATATTCTTTTATACCTAAATAAGTAAGCATTTCTTTTAAAGTCACAGTGCCGTCTTTATTTAAATCCATTGGGTTGTCTTCATCATCGCTGTCTTTTTCTCCACCACCAGCACCGCCAGTGCCTCCGCTTTCTTCGTCAGAGTTGTTGTCAGCTGAAGTTTCACCAATTTTACTTGATGCGATTTCTGTCGAATTTTTTATGTCATTAATTATATCTGCAACTGAATTTGTATCATTTGAATTTGTGTCAAATTCCATTGAAAAATCTTCAAGCCCATCAATTTCCATACCTGCAGGAGGTCCGAATTGAGCATTTGAATTATCTATTGCAGATGCAGTTGTCAAATTTGCTTGTTCTTGAGTAAGTTTTTCAGTTTGTTCGTTAATTTGGTCGATGATTTGGCTGAAAACATCTTCAACGGAAGCTCCATCGTTTTCTTTAGTTTCAGTAGCTTTTTTGTAAGCTTCTAAACTAGAAACGTCATTCATTAATTTCAGCATCATAGAGTTATCACTATTTAATAGTGAACCTAAACCTGCGACCATTATTTTATTTTCCTCTCAAAGTCTATTTATATTCGGGGTAAACTTAATTTGTTTACATGGATATTCTGTCATTATTATGCAAAAATCTCAATCCTTTACATGGTTGAGATTTTTGCATAAAAGCATGCCGAAAAGCATGTATAACATGCTTTTCGGCATATTAATAAAACTATCTAAAATCAACAAATTTGATGTCATTTTTGAGCGAGCTACAAATATTTGCAAATTCCTCATCATTGTAGCTAGTTTCGCTCATCATGCTTTCATCAAGAGTTTTTGTTGGCAAAAACTTCTGTAAATAGTATTTTTTAGCTCCTTTTATAAGTTCAGTAATCTGTTTTAAATCATCAACTGATAATTGAGATTTTACAACTGTCGTTCTAAACTCATAATCAATACCACTATTTTTTATTAAATTAATGCTTTTTTGAATTTTTTCAATATTAACATTAACTCTTGTGACTTGTTCATACTTGTTTAATGGCGCTTTTATATCCATCGCAACATAATCAAGCAAATTTTGATTAAAAAGTTCTTGCAATAAATCAGGATTAGTACCGTTTGTGTCAAGTTTTACCAAAAATCCAAGGTCTTTAATGCTTTTTATAAATTCTTTTAAATCCTTGTGTAAAGTAGGTTCTCCGCCAGTAATTACAACCCCGTCAAGCTTTCCTTTGCGTTTGTTTAAAAATTCAAAGAATGCCTGCACTTTCAGTGCAGGCTCTTTGTGTTCAAATAATTCTGGATTGTGGCAGTAGCCACAGCTGAAGTTGCAACCTTGCGTAAAAACAATACATGCGATTTTTTCAGGATAATCGATGAAAGTTGTTTTTTGCAAACCTGCTATTTCAAAAGACATTCTTCTTTTTCCTTAGAAAGTTCTTGTTCTAACGAATTTGCAATATCAAAAGTCTTTCTGTTTTTGAATTCAGCTCGTTTACCTTTGTTCCATTGTTTTACAGGTCTGATGAAACCAACTACACGTGAATAAATTTCGCATTCATCACCGCAAGTTGGGCAAGTTGAATGTTCACCTGCAATATATCCGTGGTTAGGACAAACACTGAATGTTGGTGAGAATGTGAAGTATGGAAGTTTATAGTTTTCGCATACTTTTCTTACGAAATTCTTCATTGTTTCGTTGTTGTGGCATCTTTCACCAGCAAATACGTGAACTGTTGTTCCGCCTGTGTATTTTGTCTGCAAATCATCTTGCATATCCAATAATTCAAATACGTCATCTGTGTAATTTACAGGAGCGTGAGTTGAATTTGTGTAATATGGTTCGCCAGCGTCATTTGCGGTAATAATATCAGGATAAGTTTCTTTATCAAGTTTAGCAAGTCTATAAGTTGTACCCTCTGCTGGAGTTGCTTCTAGGTTGTAGTTGTTACCTGTTTCTTCTTGATATTTAGTGATTTCATCTCTCATAAAGTCCATAACTTTAAGAGCAAATGCGTGACCTTTTTCTGTTGTAATATCTTCACCGAATAGGTTCAAACAAGCTTCGTTCATACCGATTAAACCAATTGTTGAGAAGTGGTTTTTCCAGTATTGGTTAAATCTTGCGTGAATATCTCTTAAATAGAATTTTGTATAAGGATATAAGTTGTTTTCAGTGAATTTTTCAACTAATTTTCTTTTAATTTCCAAGGATTCTTTTGCTAATAACATTCTGTCTGTTAGCAATTGGAAGAATTCTTCTTCATTTTTAGCTTCGTAACCGATTTTCGGTAAGTTTACAGTAACAACACCGATAGAACCAGTTAGAGGGTTTGAGCCAAACAAGCCACCACCACGGTATTCAAGTTGTCTGTTGTCAATTCTTAATCTACAACACATTGAACGAGCGTCTTCTGGGTTCAAATCAGAGTTTACAAAGTTTGAGAAGTTTGGAATACCATATTTGGCAGTGATTTCCCATAAGCCGTCAAGATCTTTGTTGTTCCAATCAAAGTCTTTAGTAATGTTGTATGTTGGAATTGGGAAAGTGAATACACGACCTGAAGCGTCACCTTTCATCATAACTTCAAAGAACGCTTTGTTAACCATGTTCATTTCTTCTTGGAATTCGCCATAAGTTTCTTCCATAATTTCGCCACCAATAATTACACCTTGGTCTTTGTAGTAGCTAGGTACTGTCAAGTCCATTGTAATATTAGAGAATGGAGTTTGGAAACCAACACGAGTTGGAACGTTCATGTTGAATACAAATTCTTGCATAGCTTGAAGAACTTGGTCATAGTTCAATTGGTCGTATCTAATAAATGGTGCCAACAATGTATCAAAGTTTGAAAATGCTTGAGCACCAGCAGCTTCTCCTTGAAGTGTGTACATAAAGTTTACGATTTGACCTAATGCAGTTCTAAAGTGTTTTGCAGGAGCAGATTGAACTTTTCCTTCAACGCCTTTAAATCCCTCCATTAATAGGTCTTTCAAATCCCAACCTACGCAGTATGAAGCTAAGATGTTCAAATCGTGAATGTGGATATCACCTTTGTTGTGTGCATCTTTGATATTATCTGGGTAAATTTTGTTTAACCAGTAGCTTTTTGAAATATTTGAAGCAATATAATTGTTCAAACCTTGGATAGAATAACCCATGTTTGAATTTTCATTAACTTTCCAGTCGATTTCTTTTAAATAATCGTCTGTCATATCAACAGATGCGTTGTTTGCAAAATCTCTTAATTTGTTATGTTGTTCGCGGTATAAAATATAAGCTTTTGCTGTTTGCTTGTATTCAGATGATAACAAAACTTGTTCCACGATATCTTGAATTTCTTCAATAGTTGGAGCTTTTAAGTTAGATTGTTTTTCTCTAACAAAATTTTTAATAATACTGATAACGTTTCTTGTAAGTTGTTGAGCTGTTTTAGCGTCAATTTCTTTGGTAACGCTTGAAGCTTTTTCAATGGCATCAGTAATTTTTGCCGAATCAAATTCAGCTAATGCACCATCACGTTTGATAATTTTGTCCATAATGTGACCTCCTCCTAGTCGCGTAAGTGTAATAACAATCAAATAAGCATTCCGACTTTTACGGTTGCGGACCAGTGAGGGACTTGCACCCTTACTTTCCTTACTTGATAAATTTATTTTATCATATAGAAAATAAGTCATGGGTAGATCGGAA
>ERZ1024491.79-NODE-79-length-10925-cov-7.364029_pt1 | contig 10925 bp, 11 predicted proteins | sample MGYA00520797_ERZ1024491 | MGnify/ENA primary metagenome ERZ1024491 (study PRJEB33242, sample SAMEA3444319) | Homo sapiens | biome: Host associated; feature: Gastrointestinal tract; material: Stool | place: Uganda | collected 2011-01-01 ...
GCGTTGCCATTGGTTCTTACGCAAGGAAAATAGTTAAAAAATACGTAAATAGAGAAAGGATTTTTTATGCCATTTGAATTTGAAAAACAAAAAATTGAAGATGTAATTTTGGTAAAACCAAAAGTTTTTGGTGACAATCGAGGTTTTTTTATGGAAACATACAAAAAATCAGAATTTTTTGCAAATGGCATTACAGAAGAATTTGTTCAGGATAATCACTCAAAATCTTCAGCTCGTGTTCTTAGAGGGTTGCACTATCAAGCAAAACCTTATGGTCAAGCAAAACTTGTAAGATGTTCAAAAGGTAGAATTTACGACGTTGCTGTTGATATTAGAAAAAATTCAAAAACTTATGGTCGATATGTAAAAGTTGAACTTTCAGAAGAAAATAAACACATGTTGTTCATTCCAAATGGTTTTGCGCATGGTTTTGTAGCTTTGACTGATGAAGTTGAATTGCTTTATAAAACTGGCGGTGAATATGCTCCTAGTGCAGATAGAGGCATTCTATGGAATGATGAAGATATAAATATTGATTGGGAGATTGATTTTGAACCAATTTTGAGCGGAAAAGATAAAGTTCAACCAAAGCTTAAAGATATAAATAAAGAGGAATTAATTTAATGAAAACAATGTTAGTAACAGGCGGTGCAGGTTTTATTGGTAGCTGTTTTGTACGCCATATTTTAAAAAAACACCCAGATTACAAAGTTATAAACCTTGACGCACTTACTTATTGTGGTAATTTGGAGAACTTAGATGACGTCAAAGATAATCCAAATTATAAATTTGTACACGGCAATATTTGCAATAGAGATTTAGTTAGAGAATTGGTTAAAGAATGCGATTATGTTGTAAACTTTGCCGCTGAATCACACGTGGATAATTCAATCAAACACCCTGAAATCTTTGTCGAAACAAACGTTCAAGGTACATTAAATTTACTTCAAGCTTGTAAAGAATTGGGTATTGAAAGATATTTGCAGGTTGGAACAGATGAAGTTTACGGCTCTTTAGGAAAAACAGGTTATTTCTATGAAACAACTCCAATTCAGCCAAATTCTCCATATTCAGCTTCAAAAGCAAGTGCAGATTTGCTTGTAAGGGCATATTATGAAACTTATGGACTTCCTGTTTTAAACACAAGATGTTCAAATAATTATGGACCATACCAATACCCAGAAAAACTTATTCCGTTCTTTATTTCGAAATTGTTAAAGAATGAAAAAGTTCCTGTATATGGCGATGGTTTGAATGTTCGCGACTGGTTATATGTTTATGACCACTGCGAAGCAATTGACGTTGTTTTACACAAAGGTAAAATTGGTGAAGTCTACAATATTGGCGGACATAACGAAAAAACTAACATGGAAATTACGCGTCTTATTCTAAGTGAAATGGGAAAAGACGAAAGTTCAATAGAATATGTTGCAGATAGACTAGGTCACGACAGACGCTATGCAATTGCAAACGATAAAATAACTTCAGAACTTGGTTGGAAGCCGTCAATAACTTTTGAAGAAGGTATAAAACTAACAATTGACTGGTATCTAAACCATCAAGATTGGATAAAACACATTGAAGAAAAGAGAACAGTAAAACAATAACGGTTATTTAACTATATTGCCGTTTTCGTCAAAGTGTATTTTTTTTATAACTTTTGTCATTTCAAAATCACCGTAGTTTTCTAGGTGTTTAATCTTTTTTGTTGTTTCTTCGTACAAAACTATTTTTCCGTTTTTGTACAAAGTTGTAGCTGTTATATCTCCAACTTTTTCAACTTCCATGTGATAGGTATTATCTAAGTAGCCTTGTCCCTGTAATTCTAAATCTTTCATCTCGTGTGTGTACCTTTTTCTAACCAATTCCAAACTACTCTATTATATTACTACTTTTGTAGTAATGTTGCAAGTCTTATTAATTTTTGTTTACAATTGCTACTTGTTAATCAATTCTCCGTTGATATACCAAGTTTTTGCACCTGTAATTTTTGCTTTTACAAATTCCCCTGTAAGGTCTTTGTCGTATGGAATATGGACAATTTTGTTATTACGAGTTCTACCTGTAATAATATTTTTGCCTTTATGGTTTTCAAAATTTTCGATTAGAACATCAAGTTCTCTGCCAACAAATTTTTTGTTAGATTTTAAACAGCAGTCTTTGTTTGTATCATTTAGGCGTTTTAGACGTTCTGTTTTGATGTCTTCTGGAATAAATTTATCTATCCATTTTGCTGCGACTGTTTTTTCACGAGGTGAATAAGCAGCTGTATTTGAGTAATCAAGGTTCAATTCTTCCATCGCAGTTAATGTTTCTAGGAACTGTTCTTCTGTTTCTCCAGGGAAACCTGCGATAAAGTCGCTTGTGATTGTTACATCTGGAACCATGTTGCGAACTTTTTGTGCAATTTTTGCATATTCTTCTCTGTTGTAGCGTCTGTTCATTTTCTTTAGAACTTCGCTAGAACCTGATTGCATTGGAATATGGAAATATTCACAAACTTTGTCTAATTTTACGACTGTTTCAATTAGATTGTCTGTGATATCAGTTGGGTATGAAGTTACAAATCTAATCCAGAATTCGCCATCAAGTGCGTTTAATTCTGTTAACAAGTCTGCAAGTCTGTATTCACGATCTTGAAAATCTTTGCCGTAGCTATCAACATTTTGACCCAACAATGTAATTTCTTTAAATCCTTGTGCTAGAGCATCTTTTGCTTCTTTAATAATTGTTTCAGGAAGTCTTGAGCGTTCTCTGCCACGAGTGTATGGCACAATACAGTATGTGCAGAAGTTGTTGCAACCCTCTGTAATTGGAATCCAAGCATTTACGCTTTTTACACGTTTGATTTCAATATCTTTTTCGCCATAAGGTGTTTCAGGACATTCGCAAACGCGTGTTTCACCATTTTCAATACGTTTGATTAAGTCTGGCAATTGGTAAACATTGTGTGTGCCGATTACTAAATCAACGTATGGAGCACGTTTGAAAACTTCTTTTTGTTTTTGTTGAGCAACACAACCGCAAAGTGCAATTTTAATGTCTTTGCCCTCTTTTTTCCATTTGCCCCAAGTTCCTAATTCACTAAAAGCCTTGTCTTCACTAAGTTGGCGAATAGAACAAGTGTTAATCATCAACAAATCAGCCTCTTTTGGCTCTTTTGTTTCATTATAACCAAGGTATGATAACATACCTAACATTCTTTCTGTATCTGATTTATTCATTTGACACCCCATGGTGTCGATAAAAACTTTCTTATCCATACTAAAATTCTACCATAAACTTAACTTGTAGTATAATAAATTTATGGACGAAAAGAAAAAAAAGAAGAAAAAATTTAAAATAGACATAAAAAATATGGGTGTAAATATTGATAAAAACGAGTATTACGAAATAATCTGCTCTAACACAGCCCACCCAGAAGATGCGTTTAAGCGTCAACAACGTTAGATTTTGTACCAAGGCTTGAAGTTTTTGATTTCATTTGATAATTTTTTGAAATCGCCTTTAAATTGCAGACATCTGTCATCAATGTAAAGCCAAGACAGTTCTTTTTTGTCTGTAATGTCTGTTATAAATTTGTCTAAATGGTTTTCAATTAGCCATTTTGCGGTTAATAATTTATTTCTAGTTGTAAAAATTTTTATCTCAAAATCTTTAGATACATCTTGTAAAAATTCATTTGCGCCGTTTAATACAGTGGGTATAAAATCTTTGTCAAAATTACCGTTATAGCAATTTAAAACTCCGTCTAAGTCAATAAGTAAAGTTTTCTTAGTCATATTTATATTTTACCACAAGTCCCACTTGTGGACAAGTCGGACTTGCAAATGTAAAAATGTTGGTATGTACGAAGATTTTAAAATCGAGTTGGGCAAAAGAATAAAGAAAATTCGTGAGAGTAAAAAACTTTCCCGAGAAGATGTTGCCTTTTCTGCTGGTTTTTCAGGCTCTTATATGGGAATGATTGAGCGTGCTGAATATGATTTTAAAATTTCAAAATTATATAAAATTGCAAAAGTTTTAGATGTAAGTTTATCGGATTTATTTAAAGATTTGAATGGTTAAAAATAATATTTTTTAAAATCTGAAATAATCAAACATAAGAGATCAGCACTAGTGGTTATACTCCTAGTGCTAATCATTAAACACTAATGATTTGGGGAAGTAAAGGATTAATTTCGTCGAAAAAAATTAATCCGCCTCTATATCTATATGCATTATAACAGTTTTTTTAAATTTTTCAACCCATGCAAAATTAATATTCAGGTTCGCTAAATCTGTATTGTAGTGCTTGTGTTATGTGTTTTGACGTGATAATTTCAGAATTGTCGAGATCTGCTATTGTTCTTGATAGCTTCAAAACTCTATCATATCTACGTCCTGAAAGTTGATATTTTGCAACTGCAAGTTTTAAAATATCTTTTGAGCCCTCATCAACTTGGCAGAATTTTTTTACTAAATCTGCACTTAATTGCGAATTTGTTAAAATTCCAACATCTTTATAACGCTCTTTTTGAATTTTTCTTGCACAAATAACTCTTTTTCTGATGTCTGCAGAACTTTCTGCTTCAGCTTCTGTGTTTAAAAGTTCATCTGTAGTTAATCTTGGCACATCAATTTGAATATCAATTCTATCTAAAAGAGGTCCAGAAAGTTTTGAACGGTAACGATTTATTTGAAATTCTGAACAAGTACATTGTTTTTCTTTATCGCCTAAAAATCCGCAAGGACAAGGATTCATCGCTGCAAGCAACATAAAATCAGCAGGATATTTTATTGAATGTTTTGCTCTTGAAATAACAACTTCGCCATCTTCAATTGGTTGGCGCAAAACTTCCAAAACATTTCGAGGAAATTCTACAATTTCGTCTAAAAATAAAACTCCGCGGTGTGCAAGGGTGATTTCACCAGGTTTCGGGTTTGTTCCTCCGCCTATAATCCCATTCGCAGAAGCTGTATGGTGAACTGCTCTAAACGGACGCTTTGTCACTAGTGGTTCATCATTTGCCAAAAGCCCTGAAATACTATATATTCTAGTAAGCTCTAAAGCTTCTGATAATTCTAATGGTGGAAGAATTGATGCAAAGCATTTTGCCATAAGCGTTTTTCCTGATCCAGGGGTGCCGACCATAATCATGTTATGACCTCCAGCTGCTGCGATTTCCAATGCTTTTTTGGCTTTCTGTTGACCCTTTACATCTTTAAAGTCGTATAAATAATGTTCTTCAATCCCACGTTGAAGATATTCTTCAATATTTGTTTTAACAACTGGTAAGGGTTCATCAATAAAATGATTTACAACTTCGTTTAAGTTTTTTGCACTCAAAATTGTTATGCCATCTGCCAAAGACGCTTCTTTTGCATTTTCTTCTGGTACGATAACAGTTTTAATGCCGTTTTCTTTTAGTCCTAAAATATGAGAAAGTGTGCCATTGATACATCTGAGCGTTCCATCTAGCGAAAGTTCACCTAGAAATGCCATATCACGAGTTTGTTCCTCTTTTATAACGCTTTCTTCTATCAAAATTCCTATAGCAATTGGCAAATCAAAGTTTGTTCCCTCTTTTCGAATATCAGCAGGCGCAAGGTTAATTATGACTTTCTTTTGCGGAAAAGAAAAAGACGAATTCTTAATTGCTGAGCGAACTCTTTCTCTTGCCTCTGTTACTGCTGTATCTGGCAGACCTACAATTGCAACACTAGGAATAGAATTAGATAAATCTACTTCTACCTCTATTTTGTATGCGTTTAAGCCTATTACTGTTGATGTTGTGACTTTACAAACCATTTGTGCCTCTTGAAATCTTTGTGAAATGTGTTATAATTATAATATAGGGGACTGATTAAGTCCGTTACAACTTAATCAGTCGTGTTACACCCTATATAAACAACAAGATAATTTGTAAAAGTGCTATCAGTACGTTGATGGCACTTTTTATTATCAGTATTCGAATGATACCTCCTTTCTGCCCCTTATTGTTACATTATAAGGTGTGAGGCTAAGTAAGGCTGGGCGTCCCTATATTAAATTTTCAAAGTACTTACAAAAAAACGGAGTTTAAAAAACCCCGTTTTTTTGATTTTTTATACATCAATTATTATTTGATATTAGCGAATGTCCAAGCATCGAAAGTTGGGCGTGTTAAGTTAACATCAGCTTTATCTTTGCCTGCGCCTTCTGTATCGTGTGCAATTGAACGGTATACTCTGTTGTAGTATTCAATTACCATACGGTCAGAATTGAAGTAAGCTTCAGAAGTTCTGATTGCTTGACGCATCAAGCGAGCCCATTCTTCCTTGTTATGGTAGTAAGTTGGAATGATTTCTTTTTCGATTACGTCCATCATGTATTCGTGATCTTTCCAGTGACGTTCTTCCCATGGAATTTCGTCATCAAGTCCTTCGTACTCGATTGTGTAACCGTTGATTCCGTTGAATGTACCTTCAACAGTCCAACCATCGTATGTTGATAAGTGTAATGCACCATTAGCGTTAGCACTCATACCTGATGTACCAGATGCTTCGAATGGTCTAAGAGGTGTATTTAACCAGATATCAGAACCTCGTTTCAACATACCGCTTAATTGTAATTCATATCCTGGTAATACAACCATGTTTTTCATAGTGTGAGAACGGTTCAATAATTTGTTGAACATTTCTTTACCCATAACATCATCTGGGTGGAATTTACCAGCGAAGATTAATTGAAGTTTGTTAGCTTCTAATAATTTCAAGATGCGGTCTTTATCCATTAAGATTAACCAAGCACGTTTGTAATCAGCAAATCTTCTTGCCCAAGTGATTGTTAATACATCTGGGTCAAATCTCTTACCTGCTTTGTTAGCGATGTATTTGAACAATTCTTGTTTCATTTCACGTTTTGCAGTAAGTAATTCGTCAAATGATTTTTGTCCGCCCATTCTAGGGTCTTGCCAGTAGTGTAAGTTTACTGCGTTTGTAATTGCTCTGATAGGGCATCTGCCTTCAACCCAATCCCACATTTTGTTTGAAACAAGACCGTGTAATTGAGATACAGCGTTTGCGATACGGCTCATTCTTAATGCTGCAACTGTTAATGAGAAGTTTTCACCACCTAATTTGATAGCTTCTTCTCTTGAAGCGCCAGCAAAGAATCCACCTTCCATCAATGTGTCTACCCAGTGAACTTCGTTTCCTGCTGCAACTGGTGTGTGTGTTGTGAATACTGTTCTTTTCTTAACTTCTTCAATATCACCTTTGAATTGTCTTAATAATTCAAATGCTGCTGGTAAAGCGTGACCTTCGTTCATGTGGATAACATCGAATTTATATCTCATCGCTTGTAAAATTTTGATACCACCGATACCAAGAACTGTTTCTTGAGCAATTCTAATTTTTTCATTTCCATCATATAATCTGTGAGAAATGCTTCTTGCCCAATCGCTGTTTCCGTCGATATCTGTTGTTAATAAGTATACTGGGCATGAACCGAATAATTCTGGTTCTACTCTGTAAGCTTTAACTTTAACTCTTTCACCGAATGTGTCAACTTCAACTTGAACACCTAAATCAGTTAAATAGTCATAGTATTTTCTAAGATAAGAAACTTCTACTTGTCCATTTTCACCGATTCGTTGGTCATAATAACCGTAAGACCAAAGCATTGTTACACCTACCATTGGCATTTGTAAGTACCCAGCTGATAACATGTGAGAACCAGCTAAGAAACCTAAACCACCTGAATATGTGCTTAAAGATTGGTCTAATGCAATTTCCATTGACAAGTATGCAACTGATGGTAATGACATAATCTTTAATTCCTTCTATTTTGTGTACTCTATGCGAATTCTATCTTTTTTCTTCCGCAAACACTAGCATAACACAAAAATACAGCTTTTTCTAATTTTGTTTACCACGTGTGTATTACAGGGCAAAAACATGGCTATAGCTTAATTTTTGCATATTAAGAAATGTAAATTATTCTAATATTTTGTTGGCGATATCTTCTGCTTTAAACTGCAAACATGACAATTTTTCGCATGTTGTTTGTCTATGATCCCAAAGACAAGGTTTTATCGGACAATCATCGTTTGTTTTTAAAGCTGTAACAAAATCGGCTTGAGGAATTAGTTTTTTGTCATCAGTAGAACCAAAAATGGCGTAAGTTCTAGTTCTTGTACCTACACCGATGTGAAGTGGTGCAGAGTCTGAACATACAAATTTTTCGTACTTTGTGATTAATTTAGCTAAATCCATTAAATTTTTTGTCTTGCCATAATAGTTTTCAAAATTAGGGTTATTTAATGGCTCAATTATAGATAAAATCTTGTCAACGACTTCTTTATCATCTGGCCCGCCAGTTAAAGTAACGTGTTTACCGTTTTCTAATAAAATTTTGATTACATCTGCCCAAATTTCAGGTGTAATTGTTTTAATCATATTTTTTTGGACGCTTAATTTGCTTACTCCAGGGTGAATAAGTACTGAATTTGGAACTTTTTCGCCTTTTTCAAGTGTAATTTCTGGCACATCTGTTCTTATGTCTGTAAGGTCGCGAATCAAGTCGTGATACATTAACGAAGCATATTGTTGTTTATTTAATGTTACGGCTTTTGTTAATAATTTTTCGCTTAATTTGCCTGTATTATAGCCATAACGCTTTTTTATGCCAGTTAAAAATAGTAAAATACTTATAAGTTTGTTTCCGCCAGCGGAAATTACAACATCAAACTTGCCAAAACGAGCTTTGAACAACAACTTTAGCATTTCTGCATATTTGTTTTTGCCTTTTGGGTTGATTAAAATTAAATCATCAATTGTATCTGTCAAATCTTTTATCCCTTTGCTTCTAGGTTCTAGGCAAAGAGTAATTTTTGACTCTGGGTATGCTTTCTTTAGTGAAATTAATGTTGGTAAAAATAAAATTTCATCACCAATTCCGCCAAAATTTATTACTAAAATGTTTTTCATGTTTTTCCTCGTTTCTTTAAGAAAAATTATAACAAAAAAATTAATTTGTACTATTATTCAAATTTGTGCTACAATCATAATAAAAATGAAAGGAGAAATTTATGGTCAAAGTTAATGAAATTTCTTTTAATACAAATATGGCGCAAAATGTCGCTACTACTAAAACACAACAACAAGAAACAAGTAGTATTTTTTCAAATAGCCAATCACAAACTGGCGCTTTAGGGGAAATGGAAGGTTTGTCTATTCAACAAACAGCTCAAACTGCACCTAAAAGAATTGATAAACACGATAAAACAATTTTGGCAAATGCCCCATCTTGTCAAATAGAAGTTGCTGGTAAAAAGCAAAAGGCATCTATTGTAGTAGATTTGAGCGAAAATAGATTATATAGATACGATAATGAGGGAAAAGCTTATGAAGTATATTCTGTAGCTTCAGGTAAAAAGACTTCTCCAACAAGTACAGGTATAAGAAAGGTTTCTCACATAGAAACATATCCTTACACAGAAGCACCTGCAGGTACAAAAAGACGTAAAAGTCCAAAAGCTTATGGCCCTAAAATCTTGATTTTAACTACAATCGATCCAAAAACGGGCAAGGATTTAGGTTCAAATGGCGAATTTATCCATGGTAACAATAACCCTGCAAGTATTGGTACATACGCATCTCACGGTTGTGTGAGAATGGACAATGATGTAATTGTTCAATTGTCTAAAGAAGTTAAACCAGGGTCTTATGTTTTAATCCAAAAATAATTGTTTTATTTTAAACAAAAAAGGGACGGTGATTTCATCACCGCCCCTTTTTTATCTTTCAAAATTAAATTCTTTGATTGATTTCTTGGCTTAATTTTGCAAAATCAATTGTGCTTACAAAATCCTTGTTGCGTTGTTCTTCTATGAAATTTATTACTTTATGAAGCAGTTGAATTAGAGTTTCTTCAGTAATATTTCCATTCGAATAATCCTCTATAACTTCCAATAAGTACGGGTATGTTTCGTGCATATGATTTGTATTTATTGTGGTTATTAAATTTTTTATTTCTGTATTTTCAAAATCAGCGTTTAGAATTTTTAAATAATAATTTGCAAATTTTTCAATATTTTCGAACATATTTTTAGAAGATACATTTGAATTAGTAAGCTTTAAATAATAGCGTTTAAAACTCAAATATAGCTCGTTATCTTGTGGAATAATACCATTTTTTTGAATTGTAAGATAGTTTTTAAGAAAATTTTTGAATTGATTTGTTAAATTAGCATTTTTGAATTTTTCAATAATGCTGTACCACAATTTAGTATCATCGTTTTTAACATTTTCGTTAATGAAATTGTTAATTAAAAGAAGTTCTTCAATGTTTGGGTTGTTGCAATTCAAATATTGATAAATATCTCTGTTATCAATGTCATTATTTTCAATAACGCAAGCAATAACCTTGATTTTTTTGATTTCGTCAAAAAGTTTAACGGCAGAAATATTATTCATTTTAATCTTTGCCCAATATTCGTGAAGCGTTTTAAACATTGGGTGTTCTTTTTCTTGTTCGGTCATTTTTTCGTATTTTACAAGCTTTTCGTAAATAATTTTTTCATAGCCGTGTAAGTGAATTTTTGTGTGTTGACCGTAAAATAAGTATCTTTTTTTAATTAATTCAATAGCGTGAATATTTTTTTCGTTAGTAAGCTTGTAACATTCACAAAGGGCATGTAACAATAAACTAAACTGGATAATTCTTTTTATTCCATCAACAACCATAAACGAACGACTGCTGGTTCTTTGTAAGAACATAATTCCATCAATAATAGGTTCTTGTGTACCTTCGTTTTCAAGAACTGTTTCTAACAAATCCGCAGGTGCTTGAAATTCCCCTGAATAATCGGTAGAATATAGCACCTGCGATTTATGTAAAATATCTAATAAATTTAGATCGGAAGAGCGTCGTGTAGGGAAAGAGTGTAGATCTCGGTGGT
>ERZ1024491.80-NODE-80-length-10759-cov-6.553812_pt1 | contig 10759 bp, 8 predicted proteins | sample MGYA00520797_ERZ1024491 | MGnify/ENA primary metagenome ERZ1024491 (study PRJEB33242, sample SAMEA3444319) | Homo sapiens | biome: Host associated; feature: Gastrointestinal tract; material: Stool | place: Uganda | collected 2011-01-01 ...
ATTGATAAGAATATGCTCTATGTTGAGGGATTTGCAATTGATGAATTTTTTAAGGGTAAAATTCATTTGCAAGAAAGCAATAATAACAAAATTGGCGTAATTTTTGACAAAAGCATACCACAAGATGTTTTAAACGTTCATATTAACACTATAAATGCTGTTAAAACAGTTTATGGAATAAATATTAGTGACTATGAAATAACAAACGATGAGGTTGGAGTTGATTTTTACGTTGATGAAAGCGGAATTTCAACAGGATACGTAAAAAATATAGAAACACTTTATGAAAGCGCAGAAAGTTTGCTTAATAAAGGGTGTGACGCAATAGGCGTGGTCTGTTTATTTAAAGACGAAGACAGTGAAGATTACGAAAACGGTAGTGGTGTTGATCCTGTTGGAGGTGTTGAAGCGATAATTTCGCATTGTATAACTAAAAAATTCAAAGTACCTTGTGCGCACTCTCCAGCTTTTGAAAGCTGTGAGATTTCATCAAAAATTGTTAATCCAAAAAGTGCATCAGAATATATTACACCAACGTTTTTACCTTGTATCTTAATAGGTTTAAATCAAGCTCCAACGCTTAGTAAAAAAGATGGAATTTCAATAAAAGATGTAGATTATTTGGTAGTTCCACATAATGCTCTTGGTTCAATCCCTATTTTTGAAGCGTTAAAAAGAAATATTCCAATATACGCGGTTAAAGAAAATGTTACCCTTCTTAATGTAACAAACGCGTCAATTAATAAAACATGTGGTATAAATATAGTAAGCACATATCAAGAATGTTTGGAGCAAATCAAAAATGATTTTTCATTGGCGTAAATTTCATATCGGGGCAATATCATTAATTGAAATTATGATGATATTTTTTATCATTGGTATTGTATCTGTTGCTGGTATGTCACTAAGTAAGCCAAAAGCTGATTATATAAAAAGGATAGGTGTATATACTGCTTTTGTAAATTTACAAAACGCTGTACTTAATATGGCGAGCGAAGGTCATATTGATTTTTCAACAGAAATAGGTTCCATTTGTGCTGATCCAAACATTGAAGCTTATGGCAGAGATGGTAGTACACACGTATGTAACTTTTATCAAAATAAATACCCTGGTATAGGTACTCAACTTCCAAAGGTAATTGCACGAAAAACATTAGGTACAGATGCAGAAGTTGACCCTGGCTTAAGTACCACTGCTTATGCTAATTTAACAACCGCCATCGAAAAAGAAAAATACAAATACATGCAAAGTGGCTTTTGCCAAAGATTAGCAAGTATATATAAACTTGAAGATTACAATATTGGCTGTGCAACAAACATTACAAAAAATACTTTAATTGACGATAGCGCAAGCATACCAATAAATTTTTCAGGATTTACTCCTCAATTATATCTCCCTAATGGTCATGTAGTTTATCTTGGAAAATACCTATACAATAATTATTTCAATACAAGACAAGTTGTTACAGTAGACCCACTTGACCCTAGTTATAATGGTGTTATAAACAACGAAGAAAATTACTGGTATGAATATTGGCCAACTGCATTGACTACAACTTTTACTAGTATTGACACCTTAAAAAATTCGTCGTTAAAACAATATCCAAATGAATTTAGAGATTATGTTGCAAAATACGCAATTAAACATAATACAGCCAACAACAATATTTCAAAACTTGCTAGAGATTATTGGGCTAATAACAAAGATTATTTTAACGTATATATTGACATTAACGGCAAAATGGCTAGCTCAAACGATACTGCAAATGGTCCAGATAGGTTAAATCAAGATGTATTTTTATTTCATGTATACAGAGATGGTGCCGTTAGACCTGCTTACGAAACTGGATTTCCTCTATCATTCTTGACAGCAAAAGTTATGACTAGAACCCAAAATTCTAATCGATACGAGATACCTAATCACAGTCCTATATTTGCTATGCGTCCATTAGTTTACGCAAGTTGTTACGCAAATACAGCTGGCGCTTATTCAGCTTATGCAAATGGAACTGATTACACTGGTATGTGTGGTTCAATTGCACCACTAACACAGTGCATTGACCAAAATGGAACTAATAACTGCAGAATATTCATTAACAAACCTAGTTTTGTAATCAAGAAAATAAACTAACCCTACAAAATATCAATTGGGTCAACGTCAACTGTCAATTTAATGTCTTTCGGCAATACAATTTGGTGCAAAAATCTTGATACAAAATCATGACCTTTTTCGTCCATACGATTTTTAATTAGAATTTGAAATCTAAATTTTCCGTTCAAACGTTCAAAAACACACGGAGTCGGACCTAAAACCTCCAACTTTTCAGAAATTCCAAATTTATCCACCATAGTATTAAACCTTAATGCAATTTCTTGTGAAGCTTTTTCTGCTCTAAACTGATTTTCCGCACTCAGAATAAAGCGAATAATTTTAGAGAATGGAGGATATTCAAATTCCTCTCTTGCAACAATTTCTGTATCAAAGAATTGTTTATAATTTTGTTCTCTTGCTGTTTGTAAAGCATAAAAATCAGGATTATATGTTTGGAATAGAACATTTCCTGTAAATTCACCACGACCTACACGTCCTGCTACCTGTGTCAAAAGTTGAAAGCCACGTTCAGAAGCTCTAAAATCGGGCAGATTAAAGCTTGCATCTGCGCTGATTACACCAACAAGTGTTACATTAGGGTTATCAAGCCCTTTTGCAATCATTTGGGTACCTACCAGAATATCAATTTCACCTTTTTGGAAGCTATTCAAAATTTTTATATGTTCATTTTTTCTTGTTAAAGAATCACTATCAATTCTAACAATATTTGCATCTTTAAACAATTCTTTCAAGTACATTTCAATTTTTTGAGTTCCAGTTCCAGAGTTATGCAAGGCATCAGAACCGCATTCTGGGCATTCATCAGGAAATGACATCGTTTGATTGCAATAATGGCATCTTAATTTACTATCAGCACTATGCCAAATCATTGGAATAGCGCAATTGGGGCATTCTATAACCGTTCCGCAAGATTGACACTGTGTATATGTCGAAAATCCGCGTCTATTAATCAAAATAATAACTTGTTGACCTTTTTCAAGAGTTGCCCTAATTTCTGTTTGCAAAGGTTTTGAAATAACACCTCTATATGCAGCTTGCATGTGCGTTTGCATATTTATAACATAAGTTTTTGCAAGCGGAGCATTGTTGTATCGATGTTTCATCTCAAATAATGTATTTGAGTTTACAGCCTTGTAATAAGACGAAATATCAGGTGTTGCCGAACCTAAAATCAATTTTGCACCATAAAATTCAGCAAGTTTTTCAGCAACAAGCCTTGCATCATAACGAGGAGCTGGAGAAGTCTGTTTATACGCACTTTCATGTTCTTCATCAATAATTATTAGACCAATATTTTTTAATGGTGCAAATACTGCTGAACGAGCACCTGCAAGAATTTTTATCTCATTTCTATAAAGTTTTTGCCAAACGTCATAACGCTCACCCTCTGAAATTGAACTATGCCAAATTGCAATATCATTTATTCCAAATTTACGAGCTAAACGTTTTGTTAATTGAGAAGCAAGTGCAATTTCTGGTGCTAAAAACAATACATTTTTTCCAGCTTCAATTGTATCCTTAATTAGTTTAAAATAAACCTCCGTTTTGCCAGACGCAGTAACACCGTGAATTAAAATCGGATTTTTAACCTCTTTTAATTTAGATATTTTTTCATAAACCTCTTTTTGCTCACCTTGAAGTTCGTATAAATCTTCCGTTTTAACTTCTGAAAAAATAGACAAAGGATTGCGATATAATTCATCTTCAACAATTTTTAAACAACCCAAAGCTTCAAGTTTTTTAATTGTAGCTCTAGTTGTTTTTGCAACTTTTTCAAATTCTGTTAAATTTACTTTTTTAAACTTTTCCAATAAATCTAAAACTTGTAATTGACGCTTTGTTGCACCATCTTTTTTAACAAACTCAACAACAGACTCCGTTTTTGCATTTTTATCAATAAGTTTTAGCGGAATAGCCATATTTAAAACAGTCACAAAGTCGCAACAATAGTAATTAGAGACCCATTCTAAAAGTTTTAAATATTCAAGCGAAAACAGTGGCTTTTCGTCCAAAATTTTGCTAATTTTCTTTGCCTTAATTTCAGGTGGTAAATAATCAGAAAAACCAACCACAAACGCATTAATTAATCCCTGACGTCCAAATGGTACAAGTACCGCCTGCCCAATTTTAATAACAGGTTTAAACGCATCAGGGATTAAATAACTAAAAGTTTTTACGCCCAAGCCCTTGATATTTACAAGAACTAAAGCATATTTATTCACTATTCTTCTACCTCTGTTGTAAATTCTTTCATCGCTTCATCAATAGCATCACGCAAAATTTCTAAATTTTCTGGAGAACAAGTTACGCCTTTTTTTGTAGGTAACCAAGTTTGACCATCATCTGTTGTATAGTGAATTCTTAAATCTAAATAAGATTTACCTTTATATTCGTTGATTGAAATTTGCATTTGTTCAGTAGCACTTCTAGGTACAACTGCGATTAATTTAGGTTCTTGTGCCATTTTTATATCTCCTTATATTTGTTAACTAAAAAAATTATAACACGGAATTTATATAATCAAATATTTTATGAACAGGTTTTACTAATCTCGTTACATCAATATTTTCATCTAACTCCAAAGTTATTGTCGGAATTTTTCTTTCAACTCCACAATACGTGCCAAAACTGCCTGGCGTTGGATATCCAATATCACTTTGTACTGGATAATCTATAATTTTAGAAATTTCTTTTGCATACGCTAAAGCATCACCATCGTAATTTACAACGCAATACGGAGAGTGAAGTGTCAAAATGAATTTTGGTTTATATTCTTCAATAACTTCAACCATAAATTTTGTTTCAATTTCGCTTGCTGGCTCATTTCCGCCAAAATAGTCTTCATCATTAGATAAAATCCAGTTTTCAGTCGGAAAATTTCTGTTTAAATCAACCTTGTTTGAATTTTGGCGAGTATTCAACTCCATTCCATCAGGGTTTAAGCAAGGAATATAAAGCATATCAGAATTTTGGTTTTGTTTTAAATATTTTTCAATCAAAAATTTTCCTTGAGGTTCATCACCATGAAAAACACCAATAACAAGAATTGGCTTGTTATTTTCATTACCTAAAAGTTGAATTTTCTTACCTAATTTTGAAACTGTTTCTTTTAAATTTTTCATGAGAACAACGCATTAATAAAATCATTTGAAACGAACTCTTTCAAGTCTTCCATTTTTTCACCAACTCCAATTAATTTAACAGGGAGTTTCAATTCTTTTGCAATAGCTAAAACTATCGCACCTTTAGCAGAACCATCAAGTTTTGTAAGAGCAACTGAAGTTAAATTTACGGCTTCTTTAAAAATTTTTGCTTGTTGTAAGCCATTTTGTCCAGTGTTTGCATCTAGAACCAAAATAGTTTCTCTTAAAGCTTCAGGAGCCTTTTTATCAACTACAGTCTTAATCTTTGCTAATTCTTCCATCAAATTAAACTTATTTTGCAAACGTCCAGCAGTGTCAATCAAAAGAATATCATAATTTTCGTTCTGAGCCTTTTCAATTGCTTCATAAACTACTGCGGCAGGATCTCCTTTGTCTTTTCTAACAATATCAGCTCCAGCACGTTTTGACCAAATATCAAGTTGTTCTTCTGCTGCAGCACGGAAAGTATCTGCCGCGGCAACTAAAACTTTTTTACCAGATTGTTTAAACTGATAAGCTAATTTCCCGATTAGTGTCGTTTTTCCAACACCGTTTACACCTGTAATAAAATATATATTCAAACCGTCAGACACTTTTAATTTTGTATCTCCAGCTTGATTTAAAGTTTCAACAAACGAATTTTTTAAATAAGTTTTAACCTCAGATGGTCGAACTTTTGACTGATTTCTTAAGTTATCAACCAATTCAGATGCATAATTTACTCCTAAATCAGCACTGATTAATAAATCTTCCATATCTTCTAAAACAAAATCAGAAAATTCTGCCTCGTCTTGAACAGACTCAACTACATTTCCAACAAGCGATTGTGCTGTTTTAGAAACAGTTTTTTTTAGATTTTCAAAGCTATTATGGAAAAAGTTAAACATTATTTAATTCCTAATTCGTAAACAACTTTTGCTAAAATTCCGTTGATAAATGAAGAACTATCTTCTGTTGAATATTTTTTAGCTAATTCTACAGCTTCGTCAATAACAACCTTGTGTGGAACTTCTTCAATATACATCAATTCTGTAATTGCAATTCTTAAGATATCCTTGTCAACCTTAACCAATCTATCAAAATCCCAACCGTGAGCAAAATCTTTAATTTGTTTATCCACTTCTTCATGATGTTGTTTAAACATTTCAGCAATTTTTACGGCATAACCTCGAACTTCTGTTTTGTTTTCTAAAGTTGTAAATTCAGCAATTTCTAAAGCGGCTAAAGCTTTTTCAGCAATTTCTAACAACTCATCAATTTTATTTTTCATATCAGATGTCATTGGAAGTGGAACTGGAACATTTGAAACCTCTAAAGGTCTTTCTAAATTAGTTTTATGATTTGCTTCATATTCATCAATATATTGTTTCATATCGATTAATGGTCCAATTGTAAGTTTTAAATCATTAGATGCATTGTTTGTTAAAATTCTAACTGATTTTAATAAGATTTCGTTAAAATCTGATGTTGAATATTTCGAAATAACTTTATCAAATTGTGAGAATAAAATTAACGCTAATTCTCTTGCTGCTCTACGTGCTTGCATATATACCTCTAAAATTTTCCTGTGTACTTTACTCTTTATTTTTATGCTAACACAAAATTTTTTTTCATGGTATATTTTAATCAGGAGTTTTTATTAAAAAGAAAGGTGTTTAAAATGAAAAGAGCAATTGTAGTAGTTATTGACTCAATGGGTATCGGTGCAATGCCAGATTGCAGAGATTTTAACGATATTCCAGAATGCAACACATTGAAAAATGTTTGCGAATTTAATAACGGTCTAAATGTTCCAAATTTAGCAAAATTAGGCTTAGGCAACATTCAAGACTTCAAAGGTATCGAAAAAGTTTCAAACCCAATTGGTCAATACGGTACAATGAAAGAAAAATCAAACGGTAAAGATACAACAACTGGTCACTGGGAAATGGCTGGTATCGTTTTAAAAGAAGCTTTTAAAACATTCACTCAAACAGGTTTTCCTCAAGAAATTATCGACGAATTCGTAAAAAGAACAAACTGCGGTGGTGTTTTAGCTAACTGTGCAGCAAGCGGTACAAAAGTAATCGTTGACTACAACGACGAACATCACGCAACAAAATACCCTATCGTTTACACATCAGCGGACAGTGTATTCCAAATTGCTGTAGATACAGATTTAATCCCACTTGAAACATTATATGATTGGTGTAAAATCGCAAGAAAAATGTTTGACGATTTAGGTGTAACAGTTTCTCGTGTAATTGCAAGACCTTACCACTTAGTAGATGGCGTTCCAACTCGTATCGGCAAAGACAGACGTGACTACGTTCTTGCTCCAGACCAAGATACAATATTAACAGATGTTGAAAAAGCTAATGGTACAGTTATCGCTATTGGTAAAATTGAAGATATCTTCTGCAAACAAGGTGTAACCCACGCAATTCACACTGGTTCAAACAAAGAAGGTTTGGAATTGACTTTAAAAGCAATCAACAATACTCTTGATTTGAAATCAATTGCATACAAAGATGTTCCAAATGCAGACAAATCATTAATCTTTACAAACTTAGTTGATACAGACATGTTATTCGGACACAGAAACGACGCTAAGGGTTACGGAAAGGCAATTGAAGAAATTGATACATACATTCCAAAATTCATTGACGCTATGGGCGAAGATGATTACTTAATCATCACTGCTGACCACGGTTGTGACCCAACAGTTCCAGGTACAGACCATACTCGTGAATATGTTCCAATTCTTATTTACAGCAAAAAGCTTCAACCTAAAGACTTAGGAATGCTTGATGGTTTAGATACTGTATCTAAATTTGTAAAAGAATGGATTTTTTAATTTGTTTGATATATAATCAAAATTGTAAGAAAAGTACGATTAAAAAAAAGGAGAAAATCAATGAACGTTACTATTGAAGATAGCTGCATTGCATGTGGCGCTTGCGAATCAATTTGCGAAAAAGTATTCACAGTTTCAGACAAAGCTGAAGTTAACGCTGGTGAAGTAGCTGCTAACGAAGATTCAGTTAAAGAAGCTGCAGAAGCATGCCCAGTTGGTGCTATCATAGTTGAATAAGCTATAAATTATTAGTTTAACGGCGTGATTTTGAAAATATTCAAAATCACGCCGTTTTATTATAAAAAACAGATTAACATTTAGTAATAATAGCGTTTCACCTCTTTTCAAATTACAAGCATAGTAGTATAATAAAATAGTTAATCGGTACATTAGAAAGTGTGGGGAATAAAAAATATGTTTAATGTTTCATTCTTAGGTAAAAGAGAAGACAAAAACACTGTTGATCAATTAAGACAACAAGGGGACGCTTTAACGTTGAATAATCAACGTAATATTAACAACGCGATTGAAAATTTGTCAAAAGATACTTCAGAAGAAAACATTAAATTTTTGATGAATGTTGCTCAAGGTTTAAGATACGGTACAAGCTTTGAATTAGATGATAAAAAATCAAATAACGAATGGAAAGCTAAACTTCAAAATGCAACAGCAAAAGCTCTAGAAAATACCGATTCTCCTAACAAAGCTGAACTTCAAAAACAATTTAAAGCTACTTTCGTTGACAAAAAAGAAATGTCAGACGATGAAAAAGCTGTTATGTCATTAAGAAATAACCTTTTACAAACAAAAGGACTTCCTCAAGCTATGCACGATTCTAAGATTGATGCAGTTAAGAATATTGCAAAAAACCTTGATTACTTTGTAATCTCTACTGAAATTACAACAAAAGAAAAGAAATCATGCTTAGAAAAATTAAACAAATTAATGAGCCCTGAGTACAAAATCAATCCTCAATTGAAAGATAAAAAACCACAAGTTTTGGGCGAATTGTTAAATGACTTAGTTGTAAAAACAGCAGATTCAGACAAGCCAACAATTAAAACAACTGACCAACGTCACCACGGTATGTGTGCTGCTATTTCTACATCAAGAAAAGTTATGGCTTACGAATACAAAGACAAATACGTAACTATGGTTATGGAAGAACTTAACAATAAGCCAGAAATGAAAGTTTACGACCCATCTAAACTTGGAACAAATGCAAAAATTTCAGTTCCAAAGACAGAAGTTGACTTTGATTACGCAGACGACAAAGGTTACAGAATTCTTGACGCTTCTGCTTTACAATGGATGAATATTGCAGGAAACACAGGTAGAGGTGATGTTCAAACAACTCACTTCTCTGCATTTGATAAAAAATATTTTGATACGTTCCACGATGGTCACTACATGAGAGATTTTGATGATCCAAAATTAGTACCACACCAAAACCATTTAAGAGCTTTAGAAAAAGCAGAAGATTTCATAAAAGCCACTAAAAATGGTATGGAAAAAAGAGAAAAAGATGCAGTTGAACAAAGACAAAATGCTCGTTTCAATGCTCAAACAGTTGTAAAAGCAAACAAAGCTTTAACAGCTGAATTGAAAGCTTTAATGCCAGAAAAATCAGATGAAGAAATGACAAAAGTTGTTAACCGTTTCTTAAAAATGGGCGAAGTTAAAGGTGCACAATCTGACGATTTACACTTTCATGACTATGAAGAAGAAACAATGAAAAAGCAAAAAATGGGCAACTTCATTAAGGCTGAAAATCCAAACGTAAAACAAGAAGATATCGACGCTAGAATGAAAAATATCTTCAACATGTTTGAACTTTCAAATGAAACAACAGAAGCTATGAACAAGGAAATTTTACCAAAATCTCCTGAAGCTAAAATGAAAAAATTATACAAACCATTATGGGAAGCTGCTGCTTCATACAGAACAGCTCAAGATTTGAAACTTGATATTCCTGAAAACCTTGAAAAAGAAGTAAAAAAATATGGCTTAGGTAAAGATGCAACTAAAGCTGACGTTATGAAAAAATACGAAGAAGAAGGTAAAGTTGTATCAGAACCAATTTTAAGAAGTATGCAAGATAAATACAACAAAATTGCAAAATATGCAGCAGTAGTTGAAAAAGCAGAAGTTAAAGGCGAAAAATTAAACATGGACGGTCTTTACGAAATGACTGACAATGAAAAATCTGCCTTAGACAAAGTTGCTAAAAACATTAACAAAATGTACACTGAAATCAAAAAAGAAACTGTAGCAAAACAAAAAGAATTAGAAAAACCATTAAACGAACTTGCAAAACAAATAGGTGCTGAAAAAGGTACTGTTTGGGTTAACAAAGAGGGTTCTTCTGGTTTATGCACACCACAAGAAATTCGTATCTTAGAACAAATGACAGGCAAACCTTACTACGCAGAAGAAAGCGTAGAAAAGACTGCTGAAAAAATTAAAACAGGTAAACACTCTGGTATTTCAGGAACTTCAGTTTACCACAACGACCACGGTGGACACGCTCAATACATCGCAGATGTTGCTCCATTATTGGTTAAAGACCCTAAAACAGGCAAGGTTGAAGTTAAAGATGCAATTATGCACGATAACACTTGGGGTGCTTGCGAACACAAGAAAACTTGGTTAGATTCAAAAGGTTTA
>ERZ1024491.81-NODE-81-length-10554-cov-6.493761_pt1 | contig 10554 bp, 9 predicted proteins | sample MGYA00520797_ERZ1024491 | MGnify/ENA primary metagenome ERZ1024491 (study PRJEB33242, sample SAMEA3444319) | Homo sapiens | biome: Host associated; feature: Gastrointestinal tract; material: Stool | place: Uganda | collected 2011-01-01 ...
AGTTTTATTCCACACAAAAATGTGCAAAACTTGTGTTGAATTTAAACCTTACTTTGAAAAAATGGCAAAAAAATATAAAGGTAAATATAATTTTGCAGAGCTAGAAGTTCAAGACCCTGCAAATTACCCTTTATCAGCAATCTACGGAATGGCTGTTCCAAACTTATATATTTTTGATACAAAAATTGGAAATAAAATTCATATATCACTAAATGATGCAAGAAGCATTAGTGGAATTGAACTTGAATTGGATAGATATTTACGTATTCGTTCGTTTATTGATTTAAAAAAAGCTAATGAAGAACATATAAAACGATTTAACGAATATCAAGAAAAATTACAGAAAGCTAAAAAATAGCAAAAAAAAAGGTGAAACTTTTGTTCCACCATGTCTGTTAAAAAAACTACACTATTTCCCTATTTGGGAATTTCCTTACCTTTTCCTTTATCCTAAATTGATATAAACTTGTTTATCACAACTTATTTTACGATTTTTGAAACGAAGTTTGTGATTTCATAGATTGAATCTTTAACAAATTCTTTTGCTAATTCAGCAACTGGTCTGTTTTCAACATAATCGAAGCAGAAGTAAATAGGATCTTGAGCGTTGTTAAATCTCATTCTTCTATCATTTTTGTTTAGGTAAACGAATGAATCTTTGTTTTGAGCGATTAATGAACCGAATTGTGTGTTTTGCATTTTGTTCTCTCTCCGTTTGCCTTACTCTTATATAAAGTAAAATTTCGAAAAAAAATTGCTTTTTTTGACGCATTACACTTAACAATTCTTAACACAAAGGCGTATTGGTACGTTTTACTGGCGTTCCAAGATGTGTTAAGATAATTGAGATGTTAGTCGTGAAATTTAGCTGTATTTTTCAGCACAAAATCACGCAATAATTTTGTATATTATATTAAAGTATTTTTGCGTTTAAATATTGCCTATTCAGTAATAACGGGCTTATATAACTATTCGACAACTAAGTATTAAACTCAATCGTCAATCAATTCACCATTCACATTTAGCATAAATTTGTCATAACTTCTTTACGAGTTGCGATTAAGTCATCATAAGATGAGTAAGTTGTTGAAAGTTTAATTCTTTGTTCTTGTTTATTCATATCAACAGAACCAACTTTTGTTAAGTAGTCAGAAAAAGCACCTTGTTCGTTACCGATTGTTTTTGCACTATTTTGATATTTTGCCATAATGTTTTTTGTTGTTGGCATAGAGAACAAGAAGTTAGTCATAACTGCTTTTACAGTTTTTGTTTCGCTTGGATTTTTAACATCTATGTCACGACCTTGAATATTCAAAGCTTCAATTGGACTTTTACCACCATTTAAGAAATATTCTTTGTCGTTTCTAACTGAATAATTCATGCCAGCACATCTAACAAGCTGAGTATCCTTATCAGAAGTCAAAATAGAACCTGAAGTGTTTTTCAAAACTTCAACTAAGTCTTTTTCTGTAATATCAACTAATTTTAGTTCATTATTAAATGGTAGCATTGAATATTTTATATCATAGTTTGTAATATTTTTGTTTGCGCCTCCTCGCATTGTTGAAGCTTGGAATAATGAGATTTCAGCACCATATTTTTTACCACAATCAAGAAGCGCATCAGCAAACGCATTATGTAATGGGTTTTCTAAATAACGTTCTCTGTATGAACTATTTGGAGCATAATTACCCTTTACTGTTGCTAATTCTATTTTTTTGCCTAATTCTTTATTCATCAAGTCTTGAGCGACTTTTGATTCTGTAAACATATTAACATCAAGCAAGTTGTTTTTTATAGACTCTGTTTTAATAACACCTTTTTCATCAAATAAAACATTCAAATACCCAACTTTTTGATTCATACCACCAGCTTGAGTAATAATAACAGGTTCATTACGTTTTGACATCAATAGGTTAAGTTTGTGAGTGCCACCATTATTTTGTTTATTCACACCATCAATAGTTGTATGAGTGTGACCACCAACAATAATATCAATGCCCTCTGTTTCTCTTGCGACTTTAAGGTCTGCGTCTTCGCCATAGCCTAAGTGAGAACAAAGGATTATTTTGTTTACACCTTGTTTTTCTAAAGATTTTGCTTCTTCATTAATAGCCTTAATGGTTCTATTAATTTCCATTGGTTTAACTGTTTTATCAACAGTATTTATGTAAGAATCAAAAGGAGAAGCACCAATTACAGCAAATTTATGTCCACCTTTCATAAATACTGCTGATTTTACTAGCTTTTTGTCTTTAATTCTATCTTTTAAAGGATTATTTTCATCTAATTCAAGGTTTGCAGAAACAGATGTGAATTTCGCATTTTTCAAAGAATCCGATAAATTTTTAGAACCACCTGCAAACTCATGATTACCTAAAGCCAACGCATCTAAACCCATTATGTTAAATAGTTTAACCATTAATGAATTTCGTTGTTTATCTGTACCAAACAGACAATCACCAGCTGATAAAGTTAAATTTGGGGTATTTTTATTAGCTTTTTTAAATGTATCGTGTGCAGTTTTAAATTTCGCTAAGCGATTTACATCGCCATGCATATCATTTGTGTAAAATAAACCCAATTCTGTTTCTTTTACATCTTTTTTACCTTGTGGCTTAAAAGGGTTATTAATTGAAATATTTGAATTAATTGACGTCAAAATACTACCTACACACTTATACATTATTTAAGTGCAAACTTATAGAAAAATTGCCACTATACCAGGGAACTTTCACATATTTTTACATTAAAATTAAGGACAAGTAGTTTGACTATTCCAATTTAAGCTATCCAAGCATTTTAAATAATCCATATTGCCATTTTGTCTAATCCAAGCTAAAGGTTCATAAGAAAGTTTATACTTATTACTTTGCCTTAATTCTGGATCTACACCTACCAATGTTCCTGAAAGACCTACATTTGCAACAAAAAGATCTTTTCCATGCGTATTTTCACCTTTATCAGGGCCATCAAGGTCTATATAAACTCTGCCTTTTTCGACACTTACTGAAACTCCATTATCTAAGATAAAAGAGCAAAAATGAGTACTTTTATCTTCAATAGCATCGTCTAATAAGTTACTGCCCTCTAGCTCTTTTGGTGCATTTGCACTAAAACATCCGCTATTTTCACCACAGACCTTACCAACTTTTAAATGTTCCAATAAATGTGTACAAAAAGAATTATCTGTTATATAACTAAATTCATCAACTTCACTAGGGTGTTCCATCATTGTTTGTGCATACGCACTTTCTAGCATATCTGCTGTTGCTTTCAATTTTGTAACCACCTTGTCTTCTTCAATACCTGTTGATAAGTTTGGAATAGTTAAAACAGCAGTAACACCAATAATAGCGACAACAATCAAAACCTCTGCTAAAGTAAAAGCTATTTTTTTATTAAAATCTAAACTTAGTATCATTTTAAACCTCTTTTTTATTGGTATTTTAGCATTTATATTTTTTTCAGTCAATTATAATATAAAAAGACGGCGACACCTCTGCGTCGCCGTCTGTAATAAAGATTTGATTAAGCTTGTTTTTGCATTGTTTTAACTTTATCGTCCATTGAATATTGTGGACAATATGTAGCTAAATCATTATATTTAATTGTAACTCTGTTTTCTTTTGGCATTGAAAAATCAACTGTACCTTTTTTGATGTTTGTTAGGTAATCAGTGAAGATTTCTTGTTGTTCGCCAACAGTTTCAGCAGAAGCTTTGTATTTATCTAAAATTGGTTTTGAATAATCTGCACAGAATAAATATGAATCTAAAGCAATTTTCACTTTTTTATCTGCACTTGGATTTTTTGTATCAATTGTAGCTGTAACGTTACCGTTTTCATCTGTCATTTCTAATTTTGTTAACGGAACTTTTGCGTTTGCTTGATCGATAGAATATTTCATGCCTGCGCATCTTAATAATGGAGGGTCAACTTCACCGAAAACTTTTGCTGATGTAACATTTAATAAATCAACAACATCTTTTTCGCTCATTTCAACTGCAACATATTTGCTGTTGTATGGCAACATTTCATATTTTAAATTATAATTTGAAATTTCATTATTAGCACCACCTTTTACAGTGTTTGTAGCAAATAAAACACCTTGTACGCCTTGAGCTTTACCTTTTGCTAGGATTGCATCTGCCAACATATTGTGAACAGGATTTTCTCTGTATCTTTCTTCAAATTCACATTCAGGGTCGTAACCATTAGTTACGTTTGCCAAGTGTTGTTTTTGACCCAATGTATCAACCATTAATTTATTTACTTTTTTATCTTCAGCAAAATCTGAAACATTTGCTAATTGGTTTTTAATTGAATCAGTTTTGATAACACCGTTTTTATCAAATACAACATCTAAAAAGCCAACATTTTGGTTCAATTTACCTGCTTGAGTGATGATAACAGGTTCGCCTCTTTTTGATTTAACTAAGTTTAATTTGTGAGTACCACCTTTATCTTCTGATTGAGCGCCCTCAATAGTTGCGTGAGAGTGACCACCAATAATAATATCGATACCTTCAGTTTCTCTTGCAACTCTTAAGTCAGCATGTTCGCCGTAACCTAAATGAGAACAAAGGATTATTTTGTTAATACCTTGTTTTTCTAACATTTTAGCTTCTTCATTAATAGCTTTTATAGTTTTGTCGATATCTTTAACTCTAACGCCTGTTTTAGCATCTTCTGTAATACCAACTTCTGCATCAAAAGGAGAAGCACCGATTACAGCAAATTTATGTCCACCTTTCATAAATACTGCTGATTTTACTAATTTTTTATCCTTAATTCTATCTTGTAAAGCTGAATCTTCACCAACTTCTAAGTTAGCTGCAACTGCTTTTGCGTCAATATTTTTTAAGTGTTCTGACAAGCCTTTAGAACCAGGAGTAAATTCGTGGTTACCAAGAGCCATAGCATCAAATTTCATCAAGTTCATAACCTTTGAAATAAGACCTAATCTTTGTTTATCTTTACCATAAAAACAATCACCCGCTGTTAAAGTAAGTGTTGAATTATTCTTGTTAGATTTTTCAAATGAATCTTTTGCTGTTTTTAATTTAGCCAAACGGTTAATATCACCGTGCATGTCATTTGTGTAAAATACGCTCAATTGAGTTTCGCCAGCTTTTGTATTTGCAATTTGAGGCTTAAAAAAGTTGTTGATACTTGTCATTTAAGTAATAAAAATCCTATCTTCTAAACTGATATATTGATAAAGTCATGATTTTTGATAAAATTGCCATGTTTTGTTAAATAAATTAACCAATGTTAAGAAAATTTTATATGTTTGTGATACAATATACTCAAGGAAGATTTAAAGGAGAAAATGATGTTAACAATTAACAAAAAAGAAAGAAAATCAATTCGTTCAGCTTATGGTAAAGCCTTGGCAGAAGTTGGTAGAGAAAATAAAAACGTAGTTGTTCTTGACTCAGACTTAGCAGGTTCAACTCAAACAGCAATTTTCGCAAAAGAATTTCCAGACAGATGGTTCGATTGCGGTATTGCAGAAGCAGATATGACAACAACAGCAGTTGGTTTGGCAACAGTTGGTAAAATTCCATTTATTTCTAGCTTTGCAGTATTTGCAACAGGCAGAAATTACGACCAAGTTAGAAACGGTATTTGCTATGCTGGATTTAATGTAAAAGTTGTTGGTACTCACGGTGGTATCACAGTTGGTGAAGATGGTGCTACTCACCAATCATTAGAAGATGTTTCATTAATGCGTGGTATTCCAGGAATGCAAGTTTTAGTTCCATCAGATTGCGCTGAAATGAACGCAGCTGTAAAATATGCTGTAAAACACGTTGGACCAGTTTATATCCGTGTTCCAAGAACAAACGTTCCTGACGTATTTGAAGAAGGTCACCAATTCGACTTAACAAAAGCAGTTGTATTAAAAGAAGGTAAAGATGTAACAATTGTTACTAACGGTGAAACTACAGCAGAAGTTATTGAAGCTTCTGAAATTCTTGCAAAACAAGGTATTGATGTAGAAATTATTCACTTACCAATGGTTAAACCTCTTGACGCTGAAACAATCGTTAAGTCAGCTAAGAAAACAGGCTTTGTAATCACAGTTGAAAACCACTCTGTAATCGGTGGTGTAGGTTCTGCAATTTGCGAAGTTTTATCAGAAAAATACCCTGTTCCTGTTCACAGATTAGGTATTCAAGATACATTCGGTCAATCTGGTGACTTCGACAATTTAATGAAACACTACAGATTAAACTCAACTGAATTAGCAGAAGACATTACAAAAATAATGGAAACAAAATAATGATACAGTTACGCTCGGTAACAAAAAAATATAAAAATAAATACGCGCTAAAGAATGTTAACTTAGACATTCTTTCAGGTGAATTTGTATTTATTATTGGTAAATCAGGTGCAGGTAAATCAACCTTGATGAAAATTTTATACAAGGAAGAAACACCATCATCTGGTACAGTAATTATCGGTGGAGTTAATATTGCAAACCTAACATCAGACAAGGTTCCAAACCTTAGAAGATGTATGGGTATTGTATTTCAAGACTATAAATTACTACAAAACCAAACAGTGTACGACAACGTTGCGTACGTAATCAGAACGTTAGGCATAAGTTCAAAAGAAGTTCACGCACGTGTTACAGGCGCACTGAAAGTTGTTGGCTTACAAAACAAAATGAAAGCTAAACCTACAGAACTTTCAGGTGGTGAACAACAACGTGTAAGCATCGCTCGTGCAATCGTAAACGGTCCGCCTCTTTTAATCGCAGACGAACCTACTGGTAACTTAGACCCTAAAAACTCTTTAGAAGTTATGCAAATTTTGGATCAAATTAACCAAAGAGGTATTACAGTTATCGTTTCAACTCACGATCAAAACATGGTTAATTATTTCCGAAAAAGAGTAATACAACTTGACGGTGGCGAAATCATTCGTGACGTTCAGGCAGGTACATATGAATAATTCAAAAGCTCAAAAGTTAAAAAAGAAAGTAAAAAACCATATTCCAAAAGATTGGTTAACAGAAATAAGAATCGTTTACAGAATGTCAGTTGAAATTTTCAACGACATCAAACGTACAGGCTGGATTAATCTTGCTATCATAACAACCATGGCAGCAATTTTAACTCTCTTTGGAGCACTTTTAAGAACAACTCTTTCTGTTTCAACTTTTGCGCACGAATTAGGAAACGTACTTGAAATTTCTGTATACTTAAAATCTAATGCCGACGCAAATATTGTCGCAGAAAGAATTAAAGAGTTCGACCACGTTGAAAAAGTCAAAATTATACCAAAAGAAAAATCATGGGCAGATTTAAAACGTGAACTTGATATATCTGATATCGATAATCCTTTACCAGATACTTTGCACGTAAAAATTGACAAACCTGAAAATACTAATGAAGTTTTTGGCAAAATTAAGGCTCTATCTGTTGTAGAAGATATGAGTTACGCTCAAGAGCTAGCTAAAAAAATTCAAGTTCTAAATAAAGTTGTTAATACGACAACCGTCTTTGTAGTTATTATCGTTGCAATTCTGACAATAACGATTATTAACAATACTATTCAGCTGGTTATTCAATCTAGAAAAGACGAAATTGAAATTATGCGTCTTATGGGTGTAAGCAACTGGTATATCAGAATTCCATTAATTCTTCAAGGTGCATTATATGGCTTTGTAGGCGCGCTAATAGCCCTAATCCCAGTTGACATTGTTCAAAACTTATTAAACAATATCCATAAATTTTTCATAGTTCCATCGCCAGTATTTGCAGGTAATATCGTAATTATCTCAATGTTGGTTCTTGGTATCGCATTTGGTGCTAGCGGAAGCTTTTTATCTATCAAAAAACATTTACAGGTATAGTATTTAATGGATCAAGCAATACAAAAGCTTATAGACAATTTACACGACATACCAACTATGCCGAACGTTGTTATAAAAGCATTGAATATTGTTAAAGACCCAAACTCAAGCATAAAAGAATTGGGCGATATCATCAGTTACGACCAATCACTTAGTATAAAAGTTTTAAACCTTGTAAATTCAGCCTACTACGGCTTTGCCCAACAAATTTCATCAATTACTCGAGCATTAGCTCTTTTGGGAATGAATAAGGCAAAGAATATTATCGTCGCTGCCGCAATGAAACCAATGTTTTCATCAGAAAAAAACAAGGAACTTTGGGAGCATGCCATTACAACCGCTGTTGGGTGTGAATATCTTGCAAATTACTTAAAAATAATGGATTCAGATGAAGCTTTTATGATAGGTTTTATGCATGATATAGGTAAACTTATTCTTAATATGCAAAACACTGATTCTTTGGCTAAGATAAAAGAATTAACAAACGAGGGTTCTGATATTATTGAAGCGGAAAATGCATTTTTTGGAACAAATCATGCAGAAGTTGGTGCAGAATTATCAAAAAAATGGCAACTTCCAGTACTTTTAACAAACACAATAAAATATCACCATAGACCAACAGATTCAACTATACCAACAGAATGTTCTCTTGTTTATGTAGTAGATAAATTGGTTCAAACAAACTTCAAAGATGAATATTTAAACACAGATTATGTAAAAATATTAAACATAAAACTTGACCACCCAAAGATTTTAAGAGAAAGTATTATTAACAAGGCGCAAATTTTATTAAACGAATTATCAACATAAAGGATTAAAAATATGTATTCAGGAACAAATATTATTCTTACAACAAATAACGAAACAATGATTGAACTTTTAAGTTCTGAACTTGTCCAATTAAGAAATATTGACAGTATTTTGATTAGAAACTATTCAAATACCTTAGAAACAATCGAAAGTGAAAAGCCTCAAGCGGTTATTATCAACTGCCAAAATTCAATGGAAGAAGCACTTTGCTTAGACTTAATAAAAAGAATTAAAGAAATTTCTTCTATTCCAATCATCTTGATTGTTGAAAATTACAACGCAAGATTTATCAGAATAGCAAATAAAGCTGGCATCAGCGATGTTGTATCAATTATGTATGGTAACTCTGAAATTCTTATGAGAACTATTTGGAGCTTACAAAAAAATGAATTAAGACAACAACATAAAAAGTATGAAAAATTATTAATGCAATTAAGTGCAATCGATGAAAAAACTGGTTTTTATACACCAAAAGTATGCACAAAAATATTCAACAATGAACTTGAATATATCAAATCAAGAGGTATTGATGGCGTATTTTTAGCAATTGACCCAAACAAGAATTCTCGTTTGCGCCCAAGCACTGATAATATTATCGAAACAATTAAAAATAATATCCGTTCATCAGATATTGTGTGCCAAACAAAATCAGCAAATACATTCTATTTGCTACTTGAAAACACAAATTTGGAGGGTGCACTTGTTGTTTGGACAAGAATTAACAAAAGTATTGGTGCCGAAGAAACACTTTGCGCAAGCATTGTAACAGTTTCAACAAATAGCCAATTTGAAGAAGTTGAACTTCTATTAAAAGAGGGCTTAGAAAAAGCTCAAACAGCACCAGATTTATTGTATTTGATTGATATTGAACACAAACAAGACGAAAACTGGCTTGAAAATACATCTCTAAACCCAACAAATAATGGTAAAGATTTTAAACTATTTAGACAAATATTTAATAAGAAACTTGAAAACGTAATTAAACCAACAATTGATGAGTTATTAAAAGAATACGAAGAAATTCTAGTAAACACTGATACACCAATTGTAGAAACAGAAAATAGTTACACTGTAAAATTCGTAAACAAACGTCAAGAAAGCGAATTTGTAGTGCTTCAAGAGGGTAAAACAATCTCTATAAGCTCAGTTCACAATGGTTTAGACAGCCCTGAAAATAAAGTTTACACCCTTAATTTGAATGATATTACAAAACGCGAAATCGAAAACGATTTTGAAGAATTTATACTTGAATTTAAAAGTTGCTTGTAATTCTTAATCAAAATTCTCAGGATCATTCAATTTTTCTAAGTCAGAAAAATATAACGAATTGTCTGGTAATAAGTATGCATAAAAAATATCATAATTTAAATAATTTGGACCTTTAGCTCTACCATTAACATCAAAAACTATATACACAACAACATTTCCTACACCAAGTTCTTTTTTTTGTTTATAACAAATTGCAACATCAGCACCATCATTCATTTGAAAGAAATAACAGTTGTTTGTTAACCCACTACCCCACTCTCCATTTTCAACAGTTTTAGGTGGAGTAAAAACTTTAATAGGTGAAGCAAAACAAGTAGTAGCGTCATTTCCACAATAATTAGCAATAGATAAATAATTTTTTAAAGCTGGTTCATTAAGATTAATACTTCCAGCTGCATTTTTGACTATTGCTTCAGATTTATCTTTATCGGTACTTAAGCCAGCAATTAACCTATCTACATCAATGTTTGAAAACGCAGCATCTATTGCAGCATATTCCTTTTTAGCTTTTGCATACGTTGCTTTTGTGTCGTATGATTTTCCCAAGTTTGGAATAGTAGATCGGAAGAGCGTCGTGTAGGGAAAGAGTGTAGATCTCGGTGGTCG
>ERZ1024491.84-NODE-84-length-10298-cov-7.590745_pt1 | contig 10298 bp, 13 predicted proteins | sample MGYA00520797_ERZ1024491 | MGnify/ENA primary metagenome ERZ1024491 (study PRJEB33242, sample SAMEA3444319) | Homo sapiens | biome: Host associated; feature: Gastrointestinal tract; material: Stool | place: Uganda | collected 2011-01-01 ...
ATCACTGTGTGACTGGAGTTCAGACGTGTGCTCTTCCGATCTAATATAAAAGAATTTTATTAAAAATCAGCGGTGAAGCGCTTTTAGGTGAACAACAATTCGGTATCGACTACAAGCCTGTTGAATTTATCGCTGAAGAAATCAAACAAATTCACGATATGGGCGTTGAAGTTGCTGTCGTTGTTGGTGGTGGAAATATCTTTAGAGGTATGAAAAACAGCGCTCGTTTAGGTATGGACAGAGCTTCAGGCGACTACTTGGGTATGCTTGCAACCGTTATGAACGCTCTTGCACTTCAATCAGCCTTGAAGAAAATTGAAGTACCTTGCAGAGTTCAATCAGCAATCGAAATGAACGAAATTGCTGAACCTTATATCAGATTTAAAGCTAACAGACACCTTGAAAAAGGTCGTGTCGTAATTTTTGCGGGTGGTACAGGCAATCCGTTCTTTACAACCGACACAGCAAGTGCCTTAAGAGCATCTGAAATTGATGCAAAAGTTATGTTAATGGCTAAAAATGGCGTTGATGGTGTTTATACAGACGACCCAAATGTTAATAAAGACGCTAAAAAGCTTGAAAATATTGATTATGATGAAATTATCAAACACGATTTGAAAGTTATGGACAGATCCGCTTGCGATTTATGTCAACAAAATAATATTCCTATTATAGTTTTCGATTTCAAAGCTAAAGACGCTATCAAGAAAATTATTTTAGGTGAAAAAATCGGAACTTACGTAGGAAAACAATAATAAGAAAGAGGTTAAACAATGTCAGAAGCATTAGACGCATTATTTAAAAATGGTACAGAAAAAATGGAAAAAGCTCTAAACCAATTACACAGAGATTTTTCTACAGTTAGAACAGGTCGTGCAAACCCTGCTATGCTTGATAAAGTTATGGTTGAATACTATGGAGCTCCAACTCCATTAAAACAAATGGCTCAAGTTACAGTATCAGAAGGTACAACTCTTGTTATCGCTCCATTTGATAAATCTGTTTTAAAAGAAGTTGAAAAATCAATCATCAAAGCTGAATTAGGCGTTGCTCCTAACAACGACGGTGTTTCAATTAGATTGAACTTCCCTCCTTTAACTGAAGAAAAAAGAAAAGAAATCACTAAAGATGTTAAAAAATTCGGTGAAGAAACAAAAGTTCAAGTAAGAAACGTTCGTCGCGATATGACTGATGAATTGAAAAAACTTGAAAAGTCTGAAAACTTACCTGAAGATATGGTTAAAGACAACCAAGACAAAATCCAAAAATTAACTGACAAATACACTGGAATTGTTGATAAAGAAGTTGCAGACAAAGAAAAAGAGGTTATGACAGTATAATGAACAACTCAATTCTAAGAGTAATTACAGGTTGGATTTTTGGGTTAATCGCCCTTGCATGCATTATTTTCGGTGGCTTACCACTGCTGCTTTTGGTGTCTGTAATTATTTTCTTAGCTTCGAAAGAGTTCGTTAATATCCTTGAACATAAAGGATTTTATCCAAGTTTAAAAGTTATATTTTTTGCTGATGCTATTTTTGCAGTAATGGCATACTTCAATTGTTTTAATTTAGTACCATTAGCATTCACCGTTGGCACAATGACAGCTTTTATGTGGGTTTTATTTAGAGGAAAACAACCGTATATAGCAAACGCTTCAACTACAATTGTTGGCTTTGTTTATAGCGGTTGGTTTCCACTTCACTTATTGTTTTTAAGAGATTTGGGTGCAAACAATCACACTTCTCTACAAATGATATTAAAAACTGATATTTTAAGCGCTGGCTTAGGATATGTTTTATTTATGTTTTTATTGGTAATAATCACTGACGTTGGTTGCTACTACTTTGGCAGAAAATTCGGTAAACACAAACTTGCTCCAGTAATTAGTCCAAACAAAACTATAGAGGGCTCAATTGGCGGTGCCGTTTGTGCTTTGATTGGTGGTTTTATAATCGCATACTTTATAAAATTACCTTGGTATCACGCTTTAATAGCTGGCATTTTAGTAACAACTTTCGCTCAAATTGGCGATTTGTGCGAATCTCTAATGAAACGTGATGCTGGGGTTAAGGATTCAGGCGACTTACTTCCAGGTCACGGTGGATTTTTAGACAGAACTGATAGTTACATTTTCACAATCCCTGTAATGTACTATTATTTCGCATATTTTGTTCAATCAAATGATTTATGGATAAACATAATCAATTTTGTAAAAGGAATTTTTAATGCGTAATGCGTTAGAAGATATATTTAACATAAAAATTACGGACGAATCATTGTTTACAAAGGCTTTGACTCATCCGTCTTTTACTAAAGAAAACAATATAAGTTCACTAAAAAATTATGAAAGATTGGAATTTTTTGGCGATTCTGTTCTAAAACTTGCAGTATCTGAAAAATTAATCAAAAAATATCCAGATTCTCACGAGGGCGATTTAACAAAAATTCGTTCAATTCTAGTATCTGATGCAACTTTAGCAAAAATAGCGGAAAAATTTAATATAACACCCTTGATTATTTTGGGCGAAAATGCAGAAAAATCAGGTGAACGAAATCGCGAATCAATTAAAGCATGCGTGTTTGAAGCTTTACTTGGGGCTTTTTATCTTGACAACAAAAAAGAAGAAATTATTCAATTTTTGAATAATATTTTTGAACCATATATAGAAGAAGTTCAACAAAACCTTGATAGATATAATGCAAAAGAAATTTTGCAAGAATACACTCAAGGTAAGACAAAAGAATTACCAAAATATGAATTGTTAGAAACGCTTGGACCAGCGCACTCTCCAAAATTCAAAGTTCAAGTAAAATATCAAGGCAGAATTTTGGCAAGTGCAATTGGCAAAAGCAAAAAAGACGCAGAACAAAAATGCGCATACGAAGCATGTAAAAAATTAGGAGTTATAAATGAGTAAAGAAATTATTGTTTCACCATCAATTTTATCAGCAGATTTTGCTAACCTTGAAAGAGATATAAAACTTGTAGAAGATAACGGCGCAGACTGGATTCACGTTGATGTTATGGACGGTCATTTTGTACCAAACATCACAATCGGTATTCCTGTTGTAAAATCGTTAAAACGTTTTGCTAAAAAGCCTCTTGACGTTCACTTAATGATTGATAATCCAGAAAAATACATCGAAGACTTTGCTAAAGCTGGTGCTGATATCATTACTTTCCACTATGAAGCAGTAAAACCTGAAAATATTGAAGAAATTTGCAAAAAAATCCAAAACTTAGGTTGTAAAGCAGGTATTTCAATTAAACCTAAAACAAACCAAAATGACTTAATTCCATATTTACAATTTGTTGATATGGTACTTGTAATGACTGTAGAACCTGGTTTTGGAGGACAAGAATTTATGCACTATTGTGCACAAAAAATTCCAACAATCAGACAAAACGGAAAAGAAGATTTAATCATTCAAGTTGATGGCGGAATTAACGACGTAACATCAAAAGTTTGCGTATCTTTAGGCGCAAATTCACTTGTTGCTGGAAGTTACATTTACAAAAGTACAGACGTAAAAAAAGCAATTGAGTCTTTAAGAGCATAAAAATGGCAAAAACTGGACAAATCTTTAAAATTCACTCAGATTTTTATTATGTAAACCATAATAATCAAACTTTTGAGTGCAAATTAAGAGAAGTCTTAAAAAAACAAAAATTAAAAATTGTTGTTGGAGATTTTGTTGAATTTGAAAACGGCGCAATTGAAAAAGTTTTGCCGAAGAAAAACTACATTCCACGTCCAAATGTTGCTAACATTGACCAAATTGTAATAGTATCAGCCGTAAAAGAGCCTGAATTGAGTTTTGAACAGCTTAACCGATACATCTCATTTGCAAAATACTACAACATTCCAACAGAATTGTGCTTTAACAAAAACGACTTATCATTAGACGATTCAACAATTGAAAAAGTGTTCCAAATATATGAACCTCTTGGGTTTGATATCGTTTTTACATCGGCAAAAGAGAAAGACGGAATTGAAGATTTTAAAGAAATTTTAGACGGCAAAATCTCTGTTCTTTGTGGGAGTTCAGGGGTTGGGAAATCAAGTCTAATCAACGCAATTAACCCTGAATGTAACTTAAGAACAAAATCTGTCAGTGAAAAAACTGAACGAGGAACTCATACAACTCGCCACTGTGAAATTATTAATATAACTGATACAATGAAAATTGTTGATACTCCTGGGTTTAGCAATTTGAAGTTTGATTTTTTAATGCCAACTGAAGTTGATGAATTATTTGATGAAATCAAACAATATAAAGGCTATTGCAAGTTTTCAGATTGCTTGCACGATAAAGAAACAGGTTGTGCAGTGCTTGAGCATATTGAGGACATTGATTTAAGTCGTTATCAAAGTTATTTAGCCTTTGTTAACGAAGCAAAAGAATACAAAGAACGAGTAAAATATTCTGGAACAAAACACGAACGAGAAACTAATTTTAAGCATCACAACGACAAAATGGCAGTAAAAATTAGCGCTCAAAAAAGGCAATCAGCCAGAAACACTCAAAAACAAAGTATACATAAAGAAATTCATGAGGATAAATAAAATGAAAGAATTAATTGAATTAGTAAACAAAAAATTAGACGAATACTTACCAGTAAGCTATCCAGAAGAAATCTTTGAATCAATGCGTTATAGCTTGCTTGCAGGTGGAAAAAGATTAAGACCAATTATGTGTTTAGAAGCTTGCAGAATTTTCGGGGGAAATATAGAAAAAGCACTTCCAACAGCTTGCGCGTTTGAAATGTTGCACACACAAAGTCTTATTCACGATGACTTACCTTGCATGGACAACGATGATTACAGACGTGGAAAACTAACAAACCACAAAAAATTTTCTGAAAGTACAGCAGTTCTTGCTGGTGACGCACTAATCAGCTACGGCGTTCAATTAATTATCGATAAATCTGACCTACCAGCTGAAACTATTGTAAAAGTTTTAAGAGAACATGCTCTTGCAGCAGGCGCTTACGGAATTATTGCTGGACAAGTTGTAGATATTGCGATGGAGGGCAAACCTTACGACGCAAAAATTTTAGAATATATTCACACTCACAAAACTGCAGATTTGTTTAAATCAGCACTTAAAGCTGGTGCATACATAGCAAATGCAACAGAAGAACAAATTAAAGAAATGGACGATTTTGGTCAAAAATTGGGCTTTGCTTTTCAAATTTGCGATGACGTTTTGGACGAAATTTCTACATTTGAAGAAATGGGCAAAACTTTAGGTAAAGATAAAAATGCTGGGAAACTAACATATACAGCTCTTTTCGGATTAGAAAAAGCCAAATGTGAAGTTAATTGCCTTTTAAATGACGCTTGTGCTATACTAAACAAATACGAGGTTAAATCTGAAATATTTAACACAATAATTAATTCAATAAGAGAAAAGGTAAACAAATAATGGAAAACTTGGCAGGAAAAATTGTAAACACAGGTCTTGAAGCACTTTTAGCTGGTCTTTTGGCAGCATTTGTAGCTCAAGTAATAAAACTTGTACTTGATATTATAATAAATAAAAGAGTCGATTTCAGAATTTTTACAACAACAGGCGGAATGCCAAGTTCACACTCTGCAGGTGTTGTAGCGTTATCAATTTCTATCGGTATTATGTCAGGATTTATGTCACAACTTTTTGCAGTATCTTTAGGATATGCATTTGTTGTAATGTACGATGCAGCTGGTATTCGTAGAGCTTCTGGCAAAATGGCTGTTTGCTTAAATAAAATGATAGCTGATTTTTACAAACACGACATCAACTCTGCTGGAACAAAATTGAAAGAAATGTTGGGACACACTCCAAAAGAAGTTTTCTGCGGTGCAATTTTAGGTGTAGCATTCGCATTCTTCTTCCATTACATTGTTCTTTTATAAGGATTTTCGATGAAATTTAGCGATAAAAGATTGCAAGAAAAAGGATTTACATTAGCAGAAATGTTAATTGTAATGACAGTTATTGCAATTCTTGCTATGCTTACAATTCCGACAGTTGTAATGACAAACAAAGAACGAACTTTTGCAGATATGTTAAATAAAACATACCAAAAAATTGAAATCGCTCTAATAATGGATAAAATTTTAGATTTTGATATAAGCGATTATGAAATAAGTGCCTTAACAAAAGACTACACACCAAAAGAATTTTCAGAATTGCTAAAAGAAAAATTAAAAACAATTAATTACTGTGGTTTAAACGAACTTGGCTGTTTTGGTGATACAGAACTTTCAGGCTACAAATTACGAATGACAAACGGTAGCGGTATTCTTGTTAATAACAATTTTAGAGGCGAACTTGACCCAGTCGATAGCTCAAACAAAATTTTAGGTGCAACTTACATTGATATCGATGGACCACAAGGAGCAAATAAAGCTGGTATTGATCAGTTTGGATTTTATACAACACGCAAAGGTTTAATTCCGATGGGTGGTCCGAAGGATAACCTTGTTCCATTTTCAGACTGTTTACAAAATGAGGAATTTGCTTGCACAGCTTGGGTTTTGATGAATAAAAATATGGATTACAAAAAATGTCCAAATGTTATAAATTGGGAAACTCGAACAACATGTAACTAGCGGTTTTTCAACTTTACTTCACATCTCACTAATCACTTATTATCTACTCTTTACATCATCTTTACAACTATTTTCTTGAAAAATAAAATGTTTATGATATTATTTTCTCATAGAAAAACAAAAGGAGAATTTATGATTTCAGTAAACGATTTAAAAACAGGCTTAACACTACAACTAGATAATGGCGCTTTATGGTCTGTAGTTGAATTCTTACACGTAAAACCTGGTAAAGGTGCAGCATTCGTAAGAACTAAATTAAAAAACGTTGAAACTGGTCAAGTTGTTGAAAAAACTTTCAGAGCTGGTGAAAAAGTTGCAAAAGCTATGTTAGATCGTAGAGATATGCAATATTTATATAAAGAAGGCGATGGCTACGTGATGATGGACTTAGAAACATACGAACAAATCACTGTAACAGCTGATATGATTGGCGATAGCATTAAATATTTAAAAGAAAATATGAACGTTTCAGTTCTAACTCACGACGGAAAAGTTATCGGTGTTGATCTTCCAACTCACGTTGAATTAGAAGTTGTTGACACTCCACCTGCTGAAAAAGGTAACACTTCTCAAGGTGGTACAAAACCTGCTAAAACAGAAACAGGCGCTATAGTTAACGTTCCATTCTTTGTTGTAAATGGTGACAGAATTAGAATTGATACTAGAACTAACGAATACCTTGACAGATGCTAGTTTAGCGTCTTTAAGGGAAAGGACAAAATATGAAATTCGATTTAAAATATCTTGAAAAATTGGCTAAATTGATGAACGAATCTGAATTGACAGAAATGCAATTAGAAGATCAAGAACAGTCAATAGTTTTGAAACGCGAAAAACAAACAGTAACTGCTCAACAAATTGTTCCAGTTGCAGAAACAAAAGTTATCCAACAAGAAAATACTGAAGTTAAAACAGAAGTTAAAGCTGAACCTGTTAAGACTGGTAAAGCTATCAAATCCCCAATGGTAGGTACTTTCTACAAGGCTGCATCACCTGATGCTCCTGCTTTTGTTGAAGTTGGCTCACTCGTTGCTCAAGGCGAAGTTGTTTGTATCATTGAAGCGATGAAATTAATGAATGAAATAGAATCTGATTATTCAGGCAAAGTTGTTGAAATATGCGTAGACGACGGTCAACCTGTTGAATACGGTCAAGTTCTTATGTATATTGAATAATTTAGGAATTAAGAATTATGTTTAGAAAAGTTCTTGTCGCTAACCGCGGCGAAATTTCGGTTAGAATTATTAGAGCATGTCGTGAATTAGGCATTCCTACTGTTGCAGTGTATTCTGAAGCAGATGCCAATTCATTACATGTAAGATTGGCTACTGATGCATATTGTATTGGTCCTGCTGATAGCACTAAAAGTTATTTAAGTATTCCAGCAATCATGTCAGTTGCTGAACTTGCTGGGGTTGATGCAATTCACCCTGGATATGGTTTCTTATCTGAAAGAGCAGATTTTGCAGAAATTTGCGAACAACATAATATCAAATTTATTGGACCATCTTCTCAATCAATGAGAAAAATGGGCGATAAAGCTAATGCTCGTAAAACAATGATTGAAAATGATGTACCTGTAATCCCTGGTACAGGTATTGTTCACGATGCAAAAGAAGTTATAAAATTTGCTAAAAAAGTTAAATATCCAATTATCTTAAAAGCTACAGCTGGTGGTGGCGGTAAAGGTATGAGAGTTTGCAGAAACGATGATGAAGTTGCGACAAACTTACAACTTTGCCAATCAGAGGCTGAAAAAGCTTTCGGTAATCCTGATGTTTACTGCGAAAAATATTTAGAAAATCCTCGTCACATTGAGGTTCAAATCATTGGTGATAAGTACGGAAATTACATCTATTTGGGTGAAAGAGATTGTTCTGTTCAAAGAAGACACCAAAAACTTATTGAAGAAACTCCATCTCCAGCAGTTGATGAACGTACAAGAAAGAAAATGGGTGAAGCCTCTATTCGTGCAGCGAAAGCCGTTAAATATGAGGGCGTTGGAACTTGTGAATTCTTGCTTGATGGCGATGGCAAATGGTATTTCATGGAAATGAATACTCGTGTACAAGTTGAACACTGTATCACTGAAATGATTTCAAGAATTGATATCGTAAGACAACAAATTCTTGTTGCATCAGGCGAAAAATTGCAATATAAGCAAAAAGACGTAAATCTTCAAGGTCACGCAATTGAGTGCAGAATTAACGCAGAAAATCCTGAAAAGAACTTTATGCCTTGCCCTGGAACAATCGAGGGATACGTTCAACCTGGAGGATTTGGCGTTCGTGTTGATTCTCACGTATACCCAGGATACAAAATTCCACCATATTATGACTCGATGATTGGTAAATTAATCTGCTGGGGCGAAAACAGAAATCAAGCAAGACGCAGAATGTATCAAGCTTTAAAAGAATATGTTGTAATCGGGGTTGAAACAACAATTCCGTTCGACTTAGAAGTTATTGAAGATGAAGTTTTCAAAACTGGTAATTTCAACACAAGCTTCTTAGAAGATTTTTACAGAAGAAAAGATGAAACTTTAAAATAAAATAAATTAACATCTTTGCACATATTCAAATTGCGTTTATAATATTATTATGGCTGACGAACAAGACTTACAAGAAATTGAAGAATTACAGGCTATATTACGCGAAGATTCGTCTAACTTTCAAGCTAGACGCCGTTTAGCTGTGGTTTTGTTGGACAAGGGCTTTAACGAAGAATCATTGAAACAATTTCAATTCTTGATAAGTATTTTCCCTCAAGATGCAAGTCTTTACTATAATAAAGGTATAGTCCATGAGAAAATGAGAGATTTACCAAAAGCCGAACAAGCATATTTAAAAGCAATTGAATTATCGCCTGATGAAACAGATTTTTACTATAATTTGGGGCTTGTTTATATTGATATGCGCGAATTTGATAAAGCTATTGACTGCTTTAAACGTGTACTTTCAACAGATGTTGATGACTCAAACAGCTACTTCAATTTAGGACTTTGCTATGTAAAAAAAGAACAACCAGAAATTGCAAAAGTTTGCTTCATGAAAGCGGTACAACTTAATAGTAACGATATTTTTGCACATTTTCACTTGGGTTATATTTACAGAAATGAGGGCAAAATCCCAGAAGCAATCGCAGAATACAAAAAAGTTATTGACCAATCACCAAATTACAGTTGGGCTTACTTCAATTTAGGTTCAATTGCTTATGATCAAGGTGATTACAACTCTGCTTTAGGATATTTACAAAAAACTTTAGAATACAATCCTCGTGACATTGAAGCATACAAAATTATGACAAAAATTTTATTCAAAACTGAACGCTACGATGAGGCGATGATGATAATGAAAGCGGCATTACAAGAAATTCCAGACAACGGAGATTTGTATTACGTCATGGCACAAGTTTTGAAATACAAACAAATGTGGGCAGAATATAAAGAATGCATGACACTTGCCATGGAAAATCACGAAACTCTTTCAATTCAACCAAAAGAAGTTCAAATGGAATTAGAAAAGAACTTGCCACAAGGAGTTTAGATTTATTAGATAATAAGGTTTTAGGATTTTAAAACGATAAATCATTTATTATCAAAATATCTTTTAAATTATATTACAGCTTATTCACTTAACCCTTATTGACTTATAGTCTTTAAAATTTTTGGCATTAAGCTTTTATAAATAATGTTTT
>ERZ1024491.85-NODE-85-length-10238-cov-9.980458_pt1 | contig 10238 bp, 7 predicted proteins | sample MGYA00520797_ERZ1024491 | MGnify/ENA primary metagenome ERZ1024491 (study PRJEB33242, sample SAMEA3444319) | Homo sapiens | biome: Host associated; feature: Gastrointestinal tract; material: Stool | place: Uganda | collected 2011-01-01 ...
AACAAATACAATGAACGTTAAGCCAGATATTTCGGGTGTTTCAAATGTCAAGAATGTTGATGTAAAAACTCAACAGTATTCATCACTTCCAGGAAAAGGCTATACAAAAATAACAATTGATAGCAAAAAGCCGATTGAAGTTGTTCCAAAAGCTTTTGTTACAAAACCAGTTCAAACAAGAGCTTCGAGAAATTCAAATAAACCTACTGTTTCAGCACAGCAGGTTCAAATGGCTTTGCCACAAAGAGTTTTGAATCAACAAAGACCTGTTACAAATACAGATTTTGTTCCATCATACGAGCGCCAAAGACGTGCAAATCAACAAAATTATGTAGCAGTTCCACAACAAACTGTAACTCGTAGAGAAATTGCTCCACAGCAAACTCAAACACAAAGACCTGTACAACGTTATGTTTCACAACCTGTTCAACAAGTTCAACAAGCAGTTCAAGCTGTAGCACAACAGGTTCAACAACAATCTCAACAAACACAAGTTACAACAACAGATAATTCTGCTCTAACTCAAAATGAGCAAGTTGCGCTTGAAGAAAACAGTAATCAAGCAGTTGATGATGCTGTACAAACAGAGGTTACAACTGACGATGATGATATTACAGAAGATGAATTGGCATTTTTCAAAAAGATAATTAGATTTAAGCAAAAAGTTGCAAAAAAAATAAAAAGTTTACTATCTGTAAGAATATCTTTCTCATCTCTTATAACTGTATTACAATTTATATTGTTAGTAGTACTAATTAAAATAATAGGAGATTTAGTAAAAAGAATTCAGTACCCAAGTGAAGCTCCATCTGTTACAAGACGATTAATTCACGATAATGATGAAACTTTTGAACAAGCATATCCGTCATATTCAAATATGGACGTGTATAACACGAACAGAAGTAACTTTGAGGAGGATAGCAAGGAGGGATTTAATGTTGCACCTCTTTCTACACCAGTAAGTTACAAATCAAAAGTTAATAATAGCAATCCTTATTCAATGGGTAATAACTACCGTACACCACAGGCGTACCCAGCAAGAAATGATTTTTACAAACCTCTAAACGAAATCAATGAGGAAGATAAAATGTCAATTTTCGATGAAAATTCTCAAGATATAGAAAAATCGATTTTCAAAAATCCTTTGACTCAAATTAGCAAGCATGACGAAGAAACTTTGTTTGATGAAGCTGAACCAGCAGAGGAAAACACTCCTTTTGCAGAAGATAATTATGCAATAAAGGAAAACGACGACTTCTTCAATTATGGTCAAAACTCTGGAAACGATGAAGACTTCTTTATTTTTGAAGATGAAGACGAAGATGAAGATGTAAATTATCAAGAAGATTACGTTGATGAAGACGAAGATGCTGACTACGAAGAATACGACGAAGAAGATGACGAGTATGATGAGTCTGAATACGAAGATGAAGAATACGATGACGATAGCGAAGAAACTGTTGTAGAAGAAGCTCCACAACCTCAAGCGCCAGTTGATCCATTTGAACATTTGAGTGTTCAAGCAAAATATGTAATCGATTCAAACAGAGGTTTTGCGCAAGTTAGCGTTGACGGCATTAACGCTCTTATTGGTTACGTAGGTTCAAAAATTAGCGTTATCAGAAAATTTAAAGAAGATGTAAAAGGTTCAATGCAGGTTAGATTGAACGAACAACCTGACCCTGAAACAATGATTTATATTATCAAATTAGGTAGCTACAAAACTCTTGTTGAAGTAAAACCTAATAGTATAAGACAATTGTTAGATTTATAATATTATGAAACGATTATTTGTTGCTTTATTACTGGTTATGACTCTTTGCTGTGCGTGTTCAAAACGCGATGACAAAGAAGTCATTCAGTTTGCAAGTTGGGGTTCGCAGTCTGAAATCGCAATATTGAAGCCTATTATTGCAGAATATGAAAGAAAAAATAGTGATGTAAAAATTGAGTTTATGCATATTCCGCAAAACTATTTTCAAAAAATACATCTTCTTTTAGCATCAAATATGGCTCCAGATGTGATTTTTATGAATAACTTGTATTTGCCAGTTTATGCGAATTTTTTAGAAGATTTAACGCCTTATGTTGATAAAAATATTTTTTATGAAAAGACTTTGCAATCACTTAGCTATGACGGGAAAATCCTCGCTATTCCCCGTGATGCGTCAAATTTAGTGGTGTATTATAACAAAGATTTGTTCCAAAAGTACAATATCCAAATGCCTAATAAAAAATGGACTTATGATGATTTATTGAAAATTAGTCTAGAATTTAAGAAGCATGATATTTTTGGAATAAGTTTTGAAGAAAATCCGTTGTTTTATTTGCCATATTTGATGAGTAATGGTGGCGGAATTTTGTCTGATGATTTAAAAAACTCAATTGTAAAAGAACCTCAATCGCAAAAAGGCTTAAAATTTTATGCTGATTTGAGAAATAAATATAATGTTGCACCAAAAAAATCGCAAAGTGCAAGTATGACAATGGCGCAAATGTTTTTGAACGAAAAACTTGCTATGCATTTGTCTGGTCGCTGGTTAGTTCCGAAATACAGAGAAAGTGCAGATTTTGACTGGGATATAATTAACTTCCCAAACGGTGATATCGGAAGTGTTGTTCCTATGGACGCTTCTGGCTGGACCGTTTATAAACGGTCAAAACATAAAGAACGTGCAATTGATTTTGTTAAATTTTTATCTTCAAAAGAAAATATTCAAAAACTTATGCTAAGCGGTTTAATAACTCCTGCAAGGCGTGATGTGGCAAATTCCGACGAATTTCTCGCTGGCATGCCAAGGTCTTCTCATGTGTTCTTAGATGCGATAGAAACATCAAAACCAACACCTGTATCGAAAGATTATAGAGAGTTTACAGATGAGTTAGCTAAACAATTAGAACCGTTGTTTAATGGCGAATAAAAAGATAAAAGTAAAACGGCGCGCGAAAGTTTCACTTTCGCGCGCCGTTTAAATATTAAATTTAAGAATTAATCTTCTTCAACTTGTTTTAAAGCACTTGTGTCGATATCAAGTTTTCCGTCTGATTCGTGCAACAAGGTTCTTGCAACTGCTGCTGGGTAGAAAGAAATTCCTTTAAGTTCGCCACTGTTGATACGTCTAATTACTTCGTCGATGTATTTTTGAGTGTTTTCTTTCATTTCAGGGTGTTCATCAACCCAGTCACCTAGTGAAATACTGCTTCTTGTATGGTTGCAACCGCCACATTCTAATAGGTAGTTTGAAACGTTATCTCTGCCACCTTCTGATTGTGGGTGAATGTGTTCAATTGTACCAACTGAAAGTTTTACAAGTCTTTCGCCGATTTCTTTATGACCTCTTGCTGCGTATTTTACAATGAATGCGCTTACATCGTTTTGTGAAGTAGGCATTTTTTCTGCTTCTTTAGTCATTTGTTTATAAACTTCTTCGTTAGATATTTTTGAAGCTAAGTCTTTTACGTCTTTTACGAAAGTTTTACGTTTGAATTTGATTTCTTTGTCGTTTGAACAAACAAGTTTTCTTGTAACGTCAGTAACCTTTTTAACTTCGGCTTGTTCTTTTTCTGAAAGACTTTTTGCCAAATTGTCTACTGTGTCAAGAATTGTATTTTGTTTTTCTTGAAGCATTTTTAAATGAGGTTCCTTGTGTAAGTTTAACAAAGTCTTAAAATCTGTGTTTGGTTTTTCTTTTGACCAGTCTTTAAGCAAATTAAAACATTCTTTTTCAACTGGGTGCATATATTTTTCGTAATTGTTTAAAGTTTCTACTGCTTGAGAACTGCTATGTCCAAGTCTTTTTGAAACAGCGTTCATATCTTTTTGAGTCATCATTTCAACACCACAGCAAGGGCAAACGATGTGTCCTAAGCCTCTGATTGGTTCATCACCTTTATAACCTGTAAATGAAATGCTTTCTGCTCTTGCTGGTGCTTGAGGAGTTGTAGTTCTTTCAAAAGTATCAGGTTTTGTCGCAAAATTTACGTGAAATTTTGGTTGATAATTTGATTGTTGTTGTACTTGTTGAGTTTGTTTTGTTGCGAATGCAGAGAATAATTTAATTGGTTGTATCATTTCCTTTTCCTTATTTGTTTGTTTTATGCAACAAGTGTCAAGTGTTTTTTCGCAGTTGTTGTTTGACTGTTTTTTTCGCTTTTGGCTTGTGTTTTTTGCTTAATTTGTTCTTCTTGTTTTTTTACTTTTGCTAATCCTTGAGAAATTTCTTTTTTGCTTAATTTCAATTTTGATGTGTCTAATTTTATTAATCCGTTTGATTCTTGTTCAAGAGTTTTTGCAATAATAATTGGGTATACTTTACAGTTTTGAAGTGCTTTTCCAGTATTAATCTTTTTGATTACAGCATCAATATATGCTTGCATATTGTCTTTGATTTGTGGGTTTTGTTCAACCCATTTATCAAGAGGCATGTTTCTTCTACGAGTGTTCCACTCTTTACTTGCGTAAAGGTAGTTAGAATATAGGTTTTCACCACCTTGAGAGTTGTCTTGTGGGTGGCGAGGTTTTACGTGTTCTAGTGAACCTACAGATGGTTCAACAAGAGAAATACCGATTTGGTAAGGTGTTTTTTCTAATTTTGTTTTAGGGTCTTTTTGTGTGAACTTGATAATGAATGCACTCATGTTGTCATGCGCACGAGGCAATTCTTCTGCGATGTTTTGTAATCCTTTTGCCGACTCTTTATCAGTCATGTTGTTGGTGATTACATTTAATTTTTCCATAAATCTTCTTCTACGGAAAATGTAATTTTCATCTTGTTTGTCAATGATATCAACTGCTTCGTGTAATAATTTGTACACTTTAGAGTTGTCTTTTTCGTCCTTGACATTGTTTTGGTTGTATTCTGACATTCTGTTTAAAATGTCATACTCTTGTTGCTTAACGATTTCCAAGTGTTGTGGTCTTACTTTATCCAATAGTTGTCTTAAATTTTTATTTGGGTTTTTTTTGCTTAAATCTTCGATTAAGTTGAAAACTTGTTTTTCAACTGGATGCATTCTATTTTCAAAAGGTTTCAATAGGCGAACAGTGTTTTTGCTTGCGCCACCTAGATTTTCTTTATTTAAATGAGAAATTTCTTTTCCGTTAATAACGCGAGTTCCGCAGTAAGGACAAGGTACATCGCCTAATTCTCTAATGCTTTTTCCAACAATTGTATTGTCAACAGATGTAAAAGAAACGTTCGCAACAGAATTTGAACGAACAAATGTGTCTGCTTTTAATGTTTGCATGCCAATAGGATTTGTTTGGTAATTATTGCCAAACAAAGGTGTTTGAACCCTATTTAAAGACACACTAATCGGATTAAGCATACTTATACATGTATCCTGAAGATTTTTTATTGCGCTTTTTTAGTGGGTTTTTAACAAATGTTTACAAGAATTTTTACAGTTTTTTCAAAACTTTTTCAAGTCGAGTTAATTTTTGTTTGTCCGTTCCAATTCCACACAAAAGCATGGTTGATTTTTCATTTGTGCGTTCATCTTCAATATTTTTTTCAAAAAGTTTTTCTGATAATTTAAAACCACTTAAATTTTTATGCTTAATTAAAATTTTTGTGATGTCACCGTCGAAAAATTCAACATTTGAACAATTTTTTCTCAAAATTTCGATATTTTTAACTAAATTTTCAATTTTTTCTCTACCTTTTTGAGAATTTAGGTAATTAATATTTTTTTCAATACTCATAAGTAAGGGATAGCTTGGAGAAGTTGTTGAGATTTTTGCCAAACTATTTTTAATATCTAAATCTGTGTTTGTGTGAAGCAATGCAGTTGGATTAAGTCCTCCAGCTGTTTTGTGTAGAGATTGTATCGTGAAATCTGCAATATTTACGGCACTTTGCGGTAATTTATCAGAAAATGGATACAATGCACCATGTGCCTCGTCTACAACCAAGTAGCAGTTATGTTTTCGGCAAATAGTTTGAATTTTTTCTATGTTGGAAATAACTCCCTCGTAGCTCGGAGAAGTTATTATTACTGCTCTTACGTCATTTTTTGACAAAGCTTCTTCAATTTGTTGATGTGAAACAGATTTGTAAATTCCCCAATCATCGTCTTTTTCTAAAGAGTAAAAAATAGGGTTAGCTCCAGCCAATTCTACTGCGTTTTTGTGGCAAGGGTGAGCGTTATCCCAGATTAAGACCTTGTCACAAGCCTTTGTGCAAGCCAAAATGGCAGTTATAATCCCACTTGTAGAACCATTTGTAAGAAAAACAGTTTGTTTTGTTCCGTAAATTTTTGATGCGTGTTTTTCAGCTAAATAAAGCGACTCTTGTGGATTGTGTGTATCTGTTTCTGAAATATCATATTTGTAAAATTGTTCAAATTTTGAAGTTATGAAAAAGCGTTGAGAGTGACTTGGAGTAGTAAATAACGCTGTTTTGTGGTGTTTTCTAAATAACTTAATCAAGCTCATTATTCTTTGCTTTCTTCTTTTTCTTCGGCCGTATCAAGTTTTATTTTGTTAATTTCTTCTTGTTCTTCATCTGTAAGTTCAGTGTCTTTTGTACTGTTAACATTGTTCAAACCTTCTTCTTTCATTATTTCATCAAGAAGATTATTAACATAACCCATATTATTCGCTTTTTTTACAGGCTTTGAAGTTTCTATCATTGAGCCAACAAGCCAGCCTAAACAATACATTACTAACACAGCAGGTATAACTTTTGAACCTGAAGCTACAAGAGAAGTATAGTTTATTCCACCATTTTGAAATAGTGAAAATCCACCAAATACTAAAATAGATAGACTTGCCAAAAATAGAGCTATTTGTGATTTATATTCTATTTTCTTTTTCATTTTTATTTGTTTTTATCTTCCATATTTTTGTTCATGCAGTATTGGATTAATGTCATTTTTTCGACATTAACTTGGTGAACAAAACGTCCTGAAAGTCTGAATTTGCCTGTGTCTAATTTTTCCATTCTGATAGGTTGTAACCAGCAATAGATAGTTTGTTCTTCGTTTAAATCAATTTTGATTTTATATTCTTTATCTAAATCGATTGAAGTATCGGTTGTGAATTTTAAGCCTCCAGCAGATAAATCAAGTGTTGAAATATTGTAAGTATTACCTTCTTTATCTGTCATTGTTGTTTCAATAATGAACGAAATACGCGTGAACTGGCGTCTTTGTAAAAATCTATGTTTTATAGGGTTTGCAATAAACAACTCGTTATCTTTAACTTCTGATGCGTAAGAACTGAAAAATAAAATGCCATTTGGAGTTTGAGAATAAAAATCACAAATGTAATTTTTGTTAACGCCAGTTGTAGGGTATTTCATTTTCATTCTAAACCCTTTTTCAGAAACTTCTGTTACTGCACCTTTATTAGTAAAATTAAAATCTTTTGGTACTATTGTTACATTTTGGTCGATTTTTACTAATTCGTTCATTTATAAACCTTTCTATACTGCGTTTCTCATTACTTTTACAATACCCACGGATTTTGTTTTTACGTTTGAGCTAATTTCATTATACGACATAATTGAAAATTGTGGGTAATAATTTTCAATTAGATTTCTGAATGCAAGTCTAATTGGCGATGAACAAAGTATTACTGGCTGACAGCCGTATGTTGTGATAGCTTTTTTAATTTCATTATCCAAGCTATTGAACAGTTGTTTTGAGTATGTTGGATCAACCGTCAAGCTTTGTCCATCAGGACTTACACCTTGGGCTAATGTTCTTTCGACCTCAGGTGAAAGTATAATAGCCATAAGTTCACCGTTGTCTGCAAGATTTTGTTTACAAATGTTTCTTGCTAAAGCTTGGCGTACTTTTTCAGTCAAGAAGTTGTAATCTTTGCTGAATTTAGATTGCAAGCTGATTGTTTCTAAAATTGTCTTCAAGTCGCGAACCGTAACTCTTTCACGCAACAAGTTTTGAAGAATTTGTTGAATATCTCCAATTGTCATATCTTTTAGTAAATCATCAACGTAACCGTCAGAAACTTCTTTTCTTAAGTTGTCAACAAGTTGTTGAACGTCGTTTCTTGTTAAGATATCTGCTGCGTTTTTCTTAATAACTTCTGTTAAGTGTGTTGATAATACTGCCGATGGGCTTACAACAGTGTAGCCATAAGCTTCTGCGTAATCTTTTTGGTCTTCTTCAATCCATAAAGCAGGTAACCCAAAAGCAGGTTCAATTGCACTAATACCCTTGATGTTAGGGTTATCTTCACCACCCATAGCATTCATCGCAAGACTTCTGTCAGGATATACTTCTCCAGCTTCAACAGGAACTCCTTTTAACTTGATTTGATAAGTATTTGGAGATAATTGAAGATTATCTCTTACACGAATTGACGGAAGTACAATACCTAAATCTAGAGCGGTTTGACGACGAATTTGTGCGATACGTTCAAGCAAATCGCCACCCATTTCAACATTCAAAAGAGGAACAAGTCTGTAACCTACTTCAATTTCGATTGTTTCAACGCTCAATAGTTCCATAACACTTTCGCGTGTAGCTTTTTTGTTGTTTTTTCTACCTGATTTTTCAGCTTTTGCAGCTTCTTCTTTTGCCTTACGTTCGGCTTCTGCAATTTTTTTACGTTCTGTATATTGGTAATATCCCCAACCACCAGCTGATAAACCGATTATGAAGAATGGAATTGTTGGCATACCAGGAACAATGCCTAAAAACATCAATAAACCAGATACAACACCAAGTACGCGCGGGTCAGAGAACATTTCTTTGCCAATATCTTGTGATAAAGATTCATCTTTTCCGCTCGCACGAGATACGATTAAACCTGTGGCTGTAGAGATTAATAATGCTGGAAGTTGTGATACTAAACCATCACCAACTGTTAAAATAGTGTAAGTTGTCAAGGCAGTTTGAAAATCCATTTTCATCATTACTAAACCGATGATAAAACCACCGACAATGTTTATAACAGTTATTAAGATACCAGCTGTAGCATCACCTTTTACGAACTTAGAAGCACCGTCCATAGTACCATAGAAATCTGTTTCTCTTTCAAGTGCTTTTCTTCTACGCTTTGCTTCTTCATCATCAATAATACCAGCGTTTAAATCTGCGTCGATACTTAATTGTTTACCTGGCATTTTATCTAATGTAAATCTGGCTGTTACTTCAGCTACACGAGTTGCACCACCTGTAATTACCATAAAGTTAATCAATACCAGAATTACGAAAATTACAAAACCTACAACGTAGTTACCACCTACAACAAACTCACCGAATGCGTTGATTACGCTGCCAGCTTCGCCGTATAACAAAATTAATCTGGTTGAACTTACGTTCAGACCTAGACGAAACAAAGTAGCAATCAATAAAACTGTTGGAAAGCTTGAATAATCAAGAGGTTCTTTTGTATATAAGCAAACTAACAAAATGATTACGGAAAGCGAAATGTTTACTGTTAACAAAATATCCAAAAGCGCAGGGGGAAGTGGCAATACCATCATCGCAACAATGAATACAAGCCCTACGGCAAGTGAGATATCGCTATTTTTCAATAATTCTGAAACTTTCCCGAAATTCATTTGTTACTTACTTCCCAAGTTAAGTGCGTTTCCCTTTGTTGTAGACGTATGCAAGAATTTCTGCAACAGCCTGAAACATTTCTGATGGTATTATATCATTAATTTCAACTAATTTGTAGAGGGTTCTTGCAACAAGTCTATTTTCAACGATTGGAATGTTGTTATTTTGTGCTATCTCTCTTATCTTAAACGCAACAAAATCAACCCCTTTCGCCACAACGTAAGGTGCTGGTTTTACACTCCTATCGTATTTTAATGCGACTGCGTAATGTGTCGGATTTGTTACAACTACATCGGCTGTCGGAACAGAAGACATCATTTTTTGTTGTAATAACTGTTGACCCATAGCTCTGATTTTGCTCTTAATTTTAGGGTCACCCTCTGTATCCTTATATTCGTCCTTAACCTCTTGTTTTGTCATTTTGATAGATTTTTCAAATTGATATGTTTGGAATTTTAAATCTAAAAATCCAATTACAAGCATAGCTAAGCACATATTCAAAAACATTTGTGCTAAAATTGAGCCAATAACTCCGAAAACGACAGTCGGGTCAGCACCCAATAGCGCATATAATTCATCTAGTCTTGAATGTACTACTGAATATCCGCAGGCACCTACGATAACTACTTTTAGAATAGATTTTACAAGTTCTACAAGTTTGTTTGGCTCAAATGGGTTCAATAATTTTTTTAACCCGTCGATCC
>ERZ1024491.88-NODE-88-length-9613-cov-7.165620_pt1 | contig 9613 bp, 7 predicted proteins | sample MGYA00520797_ERZ1024491 | MGnify/ENA primary metagenome ERZ1024491 (study PRJEB33242, sample SAMEA3444319) | Homo sapiens | biome: Host associated; feature: Gastrointestinal tract; material: Stool | place: Uganda | collected 2011-01-01 ...
CTTCTTTGTGGTTTTCAGCCTCGATTTTACCCTTTACGACATCTTTATTATTTTTCAATTGATATCTTTGTCATATTCATCAAAAAGTACAACAGACCCAGCAAATTTTATTTATGACGATAAAACAACAAAAATTTTAATTTTAATTTATTTTGTAACTTTAGTATTTTGCTTAAGCATTAAATTCTTTAATTGCGACTTCTGCCCAATCGGTCAAAGTTTGAATATTGTAAGGTTTTGGTAAATAAATATCAGCGCCAGCATTCATAATTTTTTCTTTGTTATGAAATATTGATGTCGAAATAATTTTTATTTTTGAATTATTTGTTTTTATTGTTTTGCATAATTCTAATTTCGCAAAATTTTCTTTGTTGTCGCCAGTATCTAGAATTATCAGAGCTGGATTATATTGTACAACTTCTTCAATTGTTGACATTTTTTTTGCATTAAATCCTTTTAAGCTCAAGGTTGTACTCAATAGCACTGAAAGCGCGTTATCTTCTTCTAAAATCGCAATTTTATTATTAAATTCTTTTTCAATAACGGAATTTTTGCCTGAAATTTGTGGTCTTTCAATCAAATAAGAAGAAGTATTTTGTTTTTTTGCAAGATTGTATGCTTGTTTTAGCTCGTGAATAACTTCTTCTTCGTTATTGAAATGCTTAGTTTCATTGGTAACTCCACCAGTTGTTGCGTTAATAAATTCACATCTTTTTTCTGTAAATTCATCGCCTCTAATCATCATATATCCGCGTTGGAGGTCTTTTTCTGAATAGAATTTGTTTTTTACCGTTTCAAATGCAAAGGTCATAAACGACGCGATTTTTTCTACTTTTGCTGGATTTGTTATAACTAGGAAATCTCTGTCTGTAATCATTCCGAGATAATCATTTTCGTCTAATGCAGAATTGATTATAGCTGCAAAAGTCTGCAATAACTTATCAGATGCCAATTCTGTGTATGCTTCTTTGTAGCTGTAAAAATTTTCAATACCAGTTAACAAGCAAGCCCATGGAATATTACTAAAAAGTACCCTTTTTATAGCTCTGTGGCAGTATTTTGCAGATGGAAGTTTTGTTTTTAAATCTAAATTTGTTTCACATTCACGTCTAAGGTGTGCTTTAATTCGTGTTTTGAATTCTTCTGAATTTACGGGTTCTGAAATGAAATCATCAGCTCCACACTCTAGAACTTTGATTTTATCTGATAGTTCAGCTGATTTAGAAAGTGCGATTATAATTGGGCGCATATTGTATGTCAAAACTCTGGTTCTTTCACAGAATTCGCATAAATCTTCGTCGATACTGTCTGAAATTATGATTAAATCAGGTTCGTTGTCTTGAATAAACTTTATAGACGCAGGTAAATCCTTGATGATATCAACCTTATTAGAGGTGTCCTCAAGAATTTTTTTGTACTTTATTGACAATTCTTTTCTTGTATCGATAATTAATGTTTTTGTGAACATTTTGCCCTCGCTTGGTTTTCAATGTCACAAATTGGCATTAATACTTCAAATATTGTTTCACCGTTTGCACTTTCTACAAAAATTTTGCCGTTCATTTTTTCAACAAGAGATTTTGTGATAAATAGTCCTAAACCACTACCTTGAACCCCCCTTGTCAAGGGATTATCAATTCTGGAAAATTTTTCAAAAATTTTAGTCTTGTCCTCGTCTTTTATTTCTACGCCAAAATCTTTGACTTTGATGGATATATAATTACCTTCAGAAAAGTCTGTTTTTACTGTGATATCAGTATTAGGATTTGAATATTTACAAGCATTTTCTACCAAATTCATTATAATTTGTTGAAACTTATCTCTATCAATAAGAATTTCTGGCAATTTATCATTAAATTGAGTAATAATTTTGTGGCTTGGATATTGTTGAGTTACAATTGGCAAAATATTCTTGATTGCGTAATTAGGGTTCGTATTTGTAAATACATAATTTTCTTCATTTCTTACCTTAGATACAGCCAAAACATTTTCAACAAGCTTTATTAATCTGTTAGATTGTTCTTCAATGATTTTCAAAAACTGTTTTTTACTATCGTCATCAAGTGCGTCCCAAGAAGAAAGCATTGTTTGAGCGAACCCTCTAATACTTGTTAAAGGAGTTCGTAGTTCGTGCGAAACTGTTGATATAAAATCTTGTTGTGATTTATTATTTTCCATAATTATAATAATTATACAACTTTTATTGAAAAACTTTGAAAACTTAAGGTTTTCATAATTATTTGATTACATTTACGTAAACAGAACGAGAGCAAACGCTAATTTCTTTGCCATCTAAGTCGTTTTTAACGTCTTCAATATAATTTTCAACAGTTTTTTCATCAAAATATTCTAAAAATCTTTCTTTCATAGATGGTCTATCTGGAGATGGCGGTGTTGTAAACCATTTGTCAATCATGTCTTTTCTTGCAATATAAGTTGATGGAATTACATCTAAATCTACGCTTCCAACAGAAAAGCCTGCAATTTCAAAGTTTTTTGCTAATGTATTTTCGTCAAAATTGCAAAGAGAATCCTTTGGGTCAGACATAAATTCATTTTCTGCTTTTTTGAAATCTTCATATAATCTAATATTTTTAGAGTCTGTAAGCTCCCAATATCTTGTATTTGAGGCAATTATCGGCTCAAAACAGCAGAAGTGTCCGCCTTTTTTTAATATTCTATAAATTTCATTTATGGCTGGTTGTTTATCTACAATATGTACCAAAACAGAGCGCATAAGAGCCTTGTCAACTGATTCGTCTGGTAAATCAATTTTTTCACAAGGGCTTTGAAGCATTTTATAGCCGTCTGTTATTCCTTGCTCTTTTAAAAATTTTTCACAACTGTCAAGGCAATCTTGGAATTTGTCAGAAAAAATTACTAACCCTGTGCCATCAAGAATTTCAAGTGCTTTAAAACTTAAAAGTCCAGTTCCTGTACCAATGTCAATAACTGTTTCACTTTTTTTAATGTCTGCTTTTGAAAGTACTCCATCACGAACTGCGTGTAGCCAGTTCATTGTTTGTTGTTGCATTTCAGGAGTTAAAAACGAAAATCTTGTTTCTTTTAACCATTGTGTCCAATTTTTACAAATATCTCTGTTCATAAAAGTTATTTTATTATGATTTAAACTTTTATTGAATACTTTGGACAGAGGATTATTCGTCTTTTGCAAGAGGTCTTAAAAGAATTATTGAACTCAAATTAAGTTGTAAAAAGTTATGATATTCAGTTCTTCTTTCTGGAATAAGTCTGTGTTTTATTTCGCAATCCTTAATTGCCACAAATCGTTTTACACCGTTTAAGATATCTGATAAAACTCTGTTCTTTTTACCAGTTTTTGGCATAAATACATAGCCTTTGATTTCGTAATCTTGAGTTACAACAAGAACTTTTTCTGACCAAACGCCTGAAATAAAGTCTTCTTGTACTGATTTTCTAATATTAAATTCTTTTTCGTTGTTTTCTTCTGACATAATGACCTCTTTTAAGCTGTGTAAGAACTGAATAATGGTAGATATAATGCTAAGGCTAAGACAAGTACGATACTACCAATGACGATTAACATCAAAGGTTCAATCATTTTTGTCAAAGTATCAATAATACCGTCAAGTTTTTTATCAATAAACATTGTTGCTTGATACAACATATCACCCAAACGACCTGATTGTTCACCTGTTGCAATCATGAACAAAATCATTTTAGGCATTACACCTACAGATCTCAAGGCTAACGATAAGTGTTGACCTTGTTGAACCTTTGTTGTCGCTTCGTTTAACTTTTGTTGTAATGTATAATTTGTTAACGTAATGTTTGATAGGTACAAGCAGTCGATAATCGGAATACCAGCTTCGTAAGCTACCTGCATTACTGCTACGAAGTTTGAAAAGTTTGAATATTCAATTAAAGATGAAAGTAGTGGTACCTTTAAAACATAATTGTCTATCATTCGTTTTGACGTTTGCCAAGTGAATGCAGTATAAACAGTTGCAATTAATGAAATGAAAATTACTGGAATTAAAATCCAATAAGTTTTTAATGTAAGACCAATATTCATCAAGAATGCTGTAATTGGTGGTAATTCTTTACCTAAATTATCGAACATATCTTTAAATGCTGGAAATACGAATACTAACATGATTGTTACGATAACAATTGCCAAACAAATTACAAATATCGGATACATCAAAGTTCCAATAACTTTACTTTTAATCGCAGCTTCTTTTTTCTGTAATTCTAACAAACGTTCAAGAGTTTTTTCCAATTCCCCTGAATCTTCACCAGCTCTAACTAGACCAATATAAATTTGTCCGAAAACTTTAGGATATTTTGCAACTGTATCAGCGAAAGTGGAACCAGCGATAATTTGACGCCTTAATTCTTTTGCAATATTTCTAAGCTTTGCTTTTGCAGCATCGTTTTCCAAGAACATCAAGGCTTCAATAACAGGAATACCAGATTGAACTAATATTTGGAACGTTGATGTAAAATCAATTTTATCTTGCAAAGACATTTTTTGAATTTTCTTTGCAACAACTTTTTGTTCTTCGCCTTTTGTATCTTCTGAAATTTGAGTAGGAAGCAACGACATCTTACGGATAATCATTCTGGCTTCTTTGTGGTTTTCAGCCTCGATTTTACCCTTTACGACATCTTTATTATTTTTTAGAGCTACATAATTATATATTGGCATTATTTAACTCCTTACTCATTAACAAGACCCAATACACGAACAAATTCATCAATTGTTGTATCACCAGTTAAGATGTGGTGGAAACAAGCTTGATTTAATGTTCTCATACCGCAAGCAACTGCTGCATCTTCAATTTCAATATCGTGAGCACCTTGTGAAATTAGCTTTTTGATTTCTTTTGTAATTGGAAGAATTTCAAATACCCCAAGACGACCTTTATATCCAGTCATATTGCATTCTGCGCAACCTGTTGGTTTATAAAGTTTTGTTTTCATCAATTTTTGAATATCATCTTCGTCAACCAAAATTTGGGCTGCTTCTTCGTGAGTTGGGAAGTAAGCTTGTTTACATTTACACAATTTTCTTACAAGACGTTGAGCGATTACACCTGACAAGGTTGAAGATACAAGGTAATCTTTTGCACCCATTTCAATCAAACGAGTAACAGTAGCTGCCGCAGAGTTTGTGTGGACTGTACTTAATACCAAGTGACCAGTCAAGGCAGCAGATATCGCTACCTCAAGTGTTTCGTAGTCACGAATTTCACCAACAAGGATAATGTCAGGGTCTTGTCTTAAAATTGCTCTCATACAAAATGCAAATGTGATACCTGCTTTCGTATTAACTTGCGATTGGTTAACCCCCTCAAGTTTGATTTCGACTGGGTCTTCAATTGTGGTAATATTTACGCTCTCGGTATTCAATACTCTCAATAATGAATACAATGTAGTTGTTTTACCAGAACCTGTAGGACCTGATGTCAAAATAATTCCGTTCGGGCATGCAATCATTTTTTTGATAATTTCTAAATCTTCTTCTGTTGCACCAGCAATATCAATATTTTTTTCGGCAGAATCAAAGCTTACTGGAGGTGCAAGTACACGAATTACAATCTTTTCCTTACCACTTACTGGAAGTGAGTTGATACGGAAGTCGAATGTTTTACCTTTGAATTTGATAGAAAAGCTACCATCTTGAGGACGTCTGTGTTCTGCGATGTTCATTCTTGAAAGAACTTTAAAACGTGTGATTACCGCCATTTCAACCCTTGACGGAATTTCAATTACCTCTCTCAAAATACCATCGATACGGTATCTTACAACGTGGTTTTGAAGACGTGGCTCAATGTGAATATCTGATGCGTGTTGTTCAATTGCGTCTGTGATAATTTTGTTTACCAATTGGGCAACTGAACCTGATGAATCTTGCAATTCTTTTTCAATTTGTTCCCAAATTGATTCTTCTACGTCTAATTCAAGAGCTTCTTCTTCTACTTTTTTTACGATTTTACGAGTTTCTTGTTTAGAAGATGAGAAGTATTTGTTGAGTGCATTTTGAAATTCTATGTGCGTAATTAAGAAAGGTATTGGAGTTTGACCTGTCAAATACACAATATCTTTTAAAACATTGGTATTGCTAGGATCAACCATACCTAACTTAATAGTTTTTCCATCTGAACTTAATGGAATAACTTTATTTGTTCTGATAAAATCTTCAGGAAGCATATTAACATACTTATCCTGATTTCTTATCATTTCAGCTGTTGCAACTTCAATACCTTGTTGTTGGTGCAAAGCTGTTTTTAATTGATCAAGTGTAATAAAACCTAAGCTGTAAAGGGTTGAACCTAAAGGCATACCCATTTTTTTGCTTTCAGCTAGGGCTTCAATTAACTGGATATCAGTAATTTGACCATTTTCGATTAAAATTTCACCAAGACGTTTTTTTGTTCCACCAGTTGCGAGGTGATCTGGTGAGCCTTTTGGCACCATTTCCTGAACTATCGTTACTAAAAAGTCATTCAACTCGTGAGGTGATACTTGCAAAAACTTAGTGTTGCAGTTTAACATCTTTCTTACATCTTGAAGAATTCTGTCTTTATTACTTTCTGAACAAGTAACAGCAAAAAGAGTGTTATCCTTTATATCGATTGGTACAAACTTAAGAGTTTCAAGTACCTTTAAATCGAATTTAGAGATAACCTCTTTATTAATGCTCGATTTTAGTTTTGTTAGTTGTTCATTCATTTATTTCTTCGTGTTTGTTATAACGCATCGTCATAGTTTGATTTATAGTTTGTTCCGATATCTTCTGAATCTTTCATGATTTTCGGAGTTAACATAATTACTAACTCAGTTTTAACTTTTTCTGTTCGCGTGCTTCTGAAGGCTGCACCAATTATAGGTATATCTCCTAGGAATGGAATTTTACCTACATTCTTTTGTTCGTCTTCTTGTACTAAACCGCCGATTATTAAAGTTTCGTTATCTTTAATTCTAAGGTTTTTCAAATTAACTGTTCTTTTCTTGATAAGTTGGGCTTGTAAATCTCCATTATCTGTAATTGCGTCCCCTTTTGTTGAGTAATCAGCATCAAAGTCTATGCTCAAGTACCCAGCTGGACTTATGAATGGAGTTATTGTAAATTGAAGACCTAAGTCATCAGCAATATCGTATTCTTTAGTTGTAGTAGGTTGTAGAGATGTACCTTCATTGAATTGAGAAGTAACTTTTTCAACATAACTTTCTGTAATATCAATTTCAGACGCTTCTCCATTTGTTAGCATAATTTTAGGATTAGCTACTACACGACCTTTATTATTTGTTAGGACATAGTTTATTGCCCAACGTACTTGAGTTGGTCCAATAGGTCTAGCGTATGTTCCATCTGGTCCAAAGATAATTGGAACTGTTGGTACGTTATTCTCACCGCGTGGAGTTGTTGTTGTACCACCACTGAACGTAGCTGTGAAATTAGGGCTATCCAAATACCATTGGTTTTCAAATGCTTTTGTACCAGTTTCTGTCAATTCTAGGATTGTTATATCCATAAGCGCTTGTGGTTGTTTAACATCATTTTTAGCAATAAATTCTGAAATCGCTTTCAATTGGTTTTGAGAACCACCTAAAATGTTGATTGTACCACGTTTTGTAAAGTAACTTACAATCATTTTTGTATTACCAAAAGATGAAATTTTTACACTTCCAGAGCCTGATGAAGCGCCAGAACTACCGCTAGAAGCTCCACTTCCAGTGGCTCCTGAAGACGCTCCACTTCCAGAGCCAGCACTTGCCCCAGTGCTACCTGAACCTCCGCCAGTGCTACCTGCGCCACCAACTCCGCCTAATGTACATGCAATAACGTTTTTACCTAGAGAAATGCTACTAGACGAACCGCTTGAAGAACCTCCAGAAGAACTTCCAGAAGAACTGCTCCTACTACTTGATGAAGAAGAACTGCTTGATGAGCTTGCAAAACCTGTTACTGAACCTTTGTTTCCAAAATTAAAGAATTTTCTAGCAGGTTGAATGTTTGCAGCCAAACCAGTTGGTAATCCACTAGGTTGTGCTCCCTTTTGTTGTTGATTTGTAGCAGGAGCTGTTGATGAATCCCATTTTGTAGATTGGCTTGCTTGGTCTGTTACACCTTGAGTCATTCTTAACATGTTACATACAAGTTCTGCCATTTCTGCAGGTGTTGTGTGTTTTACTGTAAATGTTGTATCTAGTGGAGGTACGTCAAATTTTGCAACGATTTTCTTAACCATCGCAAGGTCATTTGGTGTACCGAAAACTAATAGTTCATTTCTAGTTGCATTTGTTACAACTACGTCCCAGTTTGATAAACCAGGAGTATTTTTAGAAAATATGTTTTGATTTAAGAAGTTTGCAATTAATGCAGCATCAACATAATTTACGGGAACTGTAGATAAATTTTGCTTTGACCAACCTGATGAACGCGCAAAGTCTTGAGATGAAATAATTAAAGTTTTTCCATCTTGATAGTAAGTCAAGTTTGTAACTTGTAATACCATTCTAAATGCGTCATTTAATGGTACATTAACAAGATCTAATGTCACGTTACCAGTTGCTGAATTATGGAATACAATATTTAAACCAGCTTTATCTGCAAACATTCTCAAAACAGGTTGCACATTGGTATTTTTTAAACTTAATGTGATTTTTGGATTTGATTTAGTAATGTTTGTTGAACCTTGTAGATTAATAATATTAGTTGTTGGTGCACCTCTTAATACTGGTTTATTTTGTGCAACGGCAACCCTCATATCACTTGCAAGTGCTATAGATGTTGTTATTATTGATACTACTGCTAAGACTAAAATTATTCCCCATAGTCTATAGTTTCTTTTTGTCATTATTTACTCCCGATTATGTTTTTATCTTCTTTTTTTGTAACTTATGTTTCTTGCGTCAACACCACCAGAACCGCCAAAACGATTGTTTATATGGTCAGTACCTGTGTTGTTGTTCATATTTAAGGTTGCTAAAATTCTACCAACTGTTGCACGGTAAACATTTGCACCTCTTTTGATTGTTACAATCTTGTCGCTTATGCCAAGAATAGTAAATCCGTTAATTGTATCACCCTTTTTAACAAAGTAGTCTACATCGTTAATTTTTATGATAGCTGATGGACTGAATGGATCATACATAATACCTGAAACCATTGTTTTCATTAACAAACTTGCATCTGAATTTTCTTTAACTTGGTCAGGTGGTAATATATAATTTGGATTTTGTTTTACAACTTTTTTCTTAACTGAAACTTCACTTGCAGGTAAAAATGGGTTCACTGCAACTTTGTCATCAATATTAACAACAGCTTTCTTCGAAGTTAAAACTTCTTTGCCGTTGTCTGATTTGTTTCCGCTTGCAATTAACATTGAATTAGGGTCGATACCGCCTCCGTTATTGTAAGCCATATAGTTTCCACCTTGTTGAGAGCCTGAAAAACCGCCTTGCATACCAGATTTTTCCATAACTGTAATGCCAGCATCTTCTGCACTAATAGCATTTAGTTGATCCATAGCTACAGTGTTTTGAATTTCTTCACCTGTTGCAGATATTGAATTTTCTGCACCAACATTATTTATTGCAGAGTATATGCCATATCCACTTA
>ERZ1024491.89-NODE-89-length-9546-cov-6.310189_pt1 | contig 9546 bp, 10 predicted proteins | sample MGYA00520797_ERZ1024491 | MGnify/ENA primary metagenome ERZ1024491 (study PRJEB33242, sample SAMEA3444319) | Homo sapiens | biome: Host associated; feature: Gastrointestinal tract; material: Stool | place: Uganda | collected 2011-01-01 ...
GCGACCACCGAGATCTACACTCTTTCCCTACACGACGCTCTTCCGATCTCAATTTGGTTTTTATTTTTTAAGAAGTAATCAAAAACCATTTGTTCTCTGTCTGTTAAAGCTTTTTTGAAAACGATTTGAACTTCTTCTTTAACAGAAGTTGGTTTAATGTTTTCAATGATAGGTTTAGCTTTTGAAACTTCTTTTTTAACTTCTTTTGCAACTGCAGGTTTAGCTTCAACCTTTGCTACTGGTTTAGCTTGAACAGCTTGAGCGTGTGCGTTTGAAACGATTTGACGTTCTTTTTCAATAGCGTGTTCTGCAATTGATGTAATTTTTTCAGCTTTTGAAACTGTTGAACTTGAAATAGATGATGTGTAAGGTTTTCCTTTTAATACGATATCTACAAGGTCGTTAGTTTGTTTAGATTCTTCTATTTGTTTTCCTAATCTTGCTGCAAATTCTTCTAGTGTAATCTTTTCCAATGAACTTCTCCATTGTTTGATTTCTTCTTTAGTCAAATATTCTGACATTTAAACATATCTCCTTGGTTAGTGTTTTTGTGATAATTGTTTCTTATCCCTCTATATTATTAACTTATCATGAAAAAAAGCTCTCGACGCAAAATATTTCATAACGTAAATTTTTATTTGCATTAGTTTACAAATACTTGAAAAATGTTAAATTATATCATGTCCGACTTAACACTTTTACTTTTTGTAAATACATGTATATAATATACATGTCATGGAAAAATTCGCTTTTTTTAATAAATTTAAAGACGCTGTAATTATTGTAAATCAACAAAAAGAGGTTGTTTTTACTAATAATACTTTTAATCGAATTTTTGATGATTATAGCGATTTTAGAAGATTTTCGCATAAATTTAGCTGTGATTTTATTCCGCTAGATGTTGAAGATGTTTCTGCATTTTTGCCGATTAATCAAATTCTTACGACTAATCAAGATTTTAGCGCTTTGGTTAGTTATCAAAAATCTTCTGGCAATTTAATGTACTTTGATTTGTCCTCTTATAGACGCGGAAAATATATTATCATCGTTCTGTCTGATATTAGTGCTGAGTTTGAATTGGAGCGTATTTCGCATGAGAAAGAAACTCTAGAAAAAAATTGTAAAAATGCGTTGATTGAAGTTGAACAATTAAGAAAATCTTCAAGGACAAATCAGGCGCAAGCTGTAAAAATGACGCTTATCAATAAGATTTCTAACATCATCAGAGAATCTATCGACTCAAATAAAATCTTAAATTCTGCGCTTAAAGAATTAGCTACAATGTTTGGGGCATATAGAGCTTATTACGCGACAAACGATAAAGAAAAAGAACTTTTTGTTATAGAGCAGGTTTACGGCAAGAATAAAAAAGAGTTTTTAGGTAAAAATATTACGTTTGGGGATAAAGTTTTTAAAGAATTGTCAGCAAAAAAAACAGTGTCTTCAATGAGTTTGAAAGAATTTAATGAAGCCGAACTTTTTGATATTCCGATGATGCGTGTAATTTTGCCGATTTATCATCTTAACGATTTGCTTGGTATAATTGTTTTTGTAAGCTATCAAAAACGTGATATGACAGAAGAAATTGATGTTTTAGAAAGTGTTTCTGCTCAATTAGGTAACGCTGTTGCTCAAGCAAAACTTTACGAAAATAATGTTAGAACGGTTGCTCAACTCAAAACAACGCTAAACGAGTTGAAAGAAACTCAATTACAACTTATAAATTCTGAAAAAATGGCATCTCTTGGTCAATTGGTTGCTGGTATTGCGCATGAAATTAATACTCCATTTGCGTCGATAAAATCAAATAATTCAATTATGACAAAACTTATTCAAAAACTAGAAAACGAAGATTTGAAAGAGATGTTTACAGAAATTAACTCTATAGATTGTGAGGCGGTTCAAAGAATTAATCACCTTGTAACCTCTTTGAAAAAATTTGTCCGTCTTGATGAAGCAGAACTTCAAGAGGCAGACATTAATAAAGAACTTGATTTGACGCTTGCTTTAATCCATCACGAAACAAAAAATAAAGTTGATGTAATCAAAAATTACTCTCAACTTCCGATGATAAAATGCTATCCAAATATGTTAAATCAAGTGTTTATGAATATCTTGGTTAATGCTTGTCATTCAATTGAAAAACATGGCACAATTGAGATTACGACTAGCGTTGAAAATGGCAAATTAAAAGTGAGCATAAAGGATTCAGGCAAGGGGATAAAAAAAGAACATCTTGATAAAATTTTTACAGCAGGATTTACTACAAAATCGGCTGGAGTGGGTACAGGTTTAGGTTTGGCGATTTCTCAAAAAATTATTGACAAACATCATGGCGAAATACATGTGAATAGTGAATTTGGGCATGGTTCAGAGTTTACAATTTTAATACCAATTGCTTAATATTTTGTAACAAATATATCTTAAAAACATTAAATATGCATAAAATTAATTAAACAATTACTACAAATGTATGAAAAATTGTTTCAAACACAAGACAAAATTCAAAAAAAATGTTATGATGAATTGCATAAAGTGTCAGGTTTACCCTTAAAGATATGTGTAGTCTGAAACGCAGTCACAGCATGCCTGATACATGAATTGAATTTTATTAACAATGCTTAACAATTCGTCAGAAAAAGGCAATTTTTTTTCAAAAGAAAACTTTATTATAACATCGGTACAGAATAATTATACGTCGGAGGCAAATTTTAATGACTATTAGTGTAAATAGCAAAAAGAAACAAGTTAAAAAATCATTTGAAGAATTAATCGTAGATTTGCAAACTAGTAATTCAGAAAAAGTTAGATATAACGCAGCTCGTATCCTTGGTGAAATGGGCGAATCGAAAGCAGTAGAACCTTTAATCGACGTATTGAAAAATGATAAAAATGGTTCAGTTCGTTTATATGCAGCTCGTGCATTGGGTGAATTGGGTGACGCTAAAGCTACAACTCACTTGATTGCATCTTTACGTGAAGATAGAAACGTTGATGTTAGAGTTCGTGCAGCTCGTGCATTAGGCAGATTGGGTGGCGAAATAGTTGTTGAACCTCTTGTCGAAGCTTTGAATGATGAAAACCCTCAAGTTTGTATTACAGCAACTGAAGCTTTGATTGAAATTGGTGACGTTGCAACAGATGCATTGATTGCTTCTTTAGACCACGAAAAAGTTAATGTTCGTTGTGATGCAACTCGTGCATTAGGTGAAATTGGTAATAAAAAAGCCGTTGATAAATTGATTAACATGTTGTTTGATGAATGGGTTAACGTAAGAATTTACGCAGTAACTTCATTAGGCAAATTAAATGATACAAAAGCAGTTCCAGCATTAATTGATGTTATGAAAAAACAAGATGAAAACGAATTAGTTAGAGCTGGCGCAGCTGCAGCTTTAGGTGTGCTTCGTGACCAAAGAGCATTACTTCCATTAAGAGAATTGATTATGGAAGCTGATGAATTAGGTGAATTAGAAGATACAGCTTTGAAATCATTCAAAAAAATTATGTCAGCTAACTGGCAACAAATTCCAGGTGCTCAATTACAAAAGAAACCTGTAGCAACATTTTAATTGAAATAATTGTGAGAAAGAAAAAGAGTTTAGGCGAAAGTCTAAACTCTTTTATTATGTGTGTTATGTGTATTAATCTAAAATCCTTACGCTTGCTCCACTTTGAAAACTGCTGTTGTCGTAATAGTAATTTCCATTTGAATCAGTCCAGCCTTTTTGATATCCGTAAGGTTGACTATCCCAATCGTCGTTATAACTAGATGAAAATGTAGGTGTTACACCTGTTATTTGTCCACCGTTAATATTGCCTAGACCCCCAAGGAAGTTGCCCAGATTGGTTTTAATTCTTCTTCTGGTATTGTTGTTATAATAATATGGATTATTGTAGTTATATGAATTATATTTTTGATTTAAATATCTTTTTTCCGCTCTTGTCAATGTTCTTGGTGGTGGCGGAGGTGGTAGATTTCGGTTGTACATATTTGGGTGATAGTAATACATTTGTGTATTTGGTGAAATTGTTTTGAAACTTCGTGTTTGAGCAAAACTTGATGGGGCTAAAAATAGTATTAATAATGTAAGAACAAGAAATTTTTTCATAATCAACTCCTTTTATAAGAGTATTTTAGTAATAAAAATAAATTTACACATTACACGGGTGATTAGTTTATGGTAAACTATATTTATGAGTATTAAACCAGAATTATTAATGCCAGCAGGCAACTTAGAAAAACTAGAATATGCAGTAAGATACGGTGCTGACGCTGTTTACTTAGGTGTTGTTGATTTTAGCTTACGTGCGATGCGTAAGGGCGAATTGATAACTATGGAGAATTTAAAACAGGCGGTAGATTTGGCTCGTAGCTTGGGTGCAAAGGCATATTTGACACTTAATATTTTCGCTTTCAACAATGATATTAAATTGTTGGAAAGTGTTATGGATAGAATAAAAGATTCTAATCCTGATGCGATTATTTTGAGTGATATGGGTGTATTTAGAGTGGTTAGAAAATATATGCCTGATATGCCTATTCATGTTAGCACTCAAACTAATACACTTAACTATGAGGCTGTGAAATTCTGGCAAGATTTGGGTGCAACTCGTTCAATTTTGGCGAGAGAATTACCTATAAGAGATGTTGCGGAAATAAAAAAACAAGTTCCAGATATGGAGTTAGAAGTTTTTGTTCACGGTTCACAATGTGTTTCTTTCTCTGGAAGATGTTTGTTAAGTGATTATATGACAAACGGAGAAAGACAAGCAAACCATGGAAATTGCGCTCAACCTTGTCGTTGGAGTTATAAATTATTGGAAGAAACTCGCCCAGGGCAATACTACGAAATTGAACAAAACGAACGTGGTACACATATTTTAAGCCCAAAAGATTTGTGTTTGGTTGAATATATTCCGCAATTGATTGACGCTGGCGTGGATTCTTTAAAAATTGAGGGTAGAACAAAGAGCTTGTACTATGTTTCAGCGGTTACAAAGGCTTATAGAAGTGCTATTGATGAAGTTATGGCAGGCAAAACTGATGACTTGCATAAATATTTCTTAGAACTTAAAAAGGTTGGAAATAGAGGCTATACGCAAGGTTTTTACTTAGGAAATAATAATTCTGAAAGCTACAGCTATGATATTTCAAAAGGATTGGCTGGAGCAGATTTCTTGTGTGAATTTTGGGATAAAAAAGATGATTTTTATTTAGTGAAAACAAAAAATAAATTCTTAAAAGGTCAAGAAATTGAAATTATCACCCCTGATGAGCAATATTTTACAAAGGCAGAAGAAATAATTAGCACAAAAACAAATGAACAGTTGGAAGTTGCAAATACTAACGACGAATTGCTTATTAAATTTGAGCGTGCGCCGAAAAATTATAAATTTGCGTTAGCAAGAACAAAGGAGATTAAAAACGATGATACTACGTCCTAATAAAAATTTGAAAAACATTTACGAGATTACTCCAGAAATGTTGAAAGAAATGGGAATTCACGCAATGTTGATGGATTTGGATAGTACAACAATGAAATCAAAATCGGCTGAATTTACTCAAAAAACGCTTGATTGGTTTAAGCAATTTGAAAAAGATTTTTATATGGCGATAGTTACAAACAATAATAATCAAGAGTATATTGAAAAAATTACTCCTCACTGCCCTTGCAAATTGTATTGGGGCGCAAGAAAACCATTCCCAAAAGTGGTTAAAAAAATTATAAAAGGTTTATTTATGCGACCTGAACACGTTGTTGTTATTGGTGATAGACCTTTGACAGATATTTTGGTAGGCAAATTAACAGGTACACAAACAATTTTGGTTGGTTCAATTAACGAAAACGAAAACTTGCCAACAAAATTTGTAAGATTTTTAGAACGCCTTACAATTTGTCCATTCTAGTTTTATAAATTTTTAGGGTAGTACCTATCACTCGTAGCTCCCCTAATTCAAACAGTTTACACTCAATGTATTAGAAAAAAATCCTCCTCATTTTTGTGGAGGATTTTTTGAAATGCAGATTTGGTATGGGTTTGAACCCTCTCTTGATCCTTTGGTCTACATCAGTTTATAGACCTAAAACCCCTCTTTTTTTAATCTTTTTGTCGATGTAACCTCCTCCAAAAAGATGTAGTATGAACAGTGTAGAAAAGAAAAAAAGAATTAGGGACATAAAAAAGAATTTGGGGGAACAAATGAGACAATTCAAAAAACAAGCTAGAGTAATGTTAATTGATGACAATTACGATCACTTAGCAGGTGTTAAAGAACTTCTAAGCATGGAAAGTTCATTTGATATTGTTGCTGCATCAACAAGCGCTAATGTAGGTATTAATTTAATCAAAAAACATAAACCAGATGTTGTTTTGATGGATATGAATATGCCTGAAATGGACGGCTTACAAGCTATTCAAGAAATCGAAAAATTGAATTTAGATGTTCGCGTATTGGCATTAAGTGCTTACGACGATGCAGATTTGATTTTCAGAGCTATGAAATTAGGCGCTAAAGGATATGTGTTAAAAACTATGGCTTCTGCTCAATTGATTTACGCAATTGACGAAGTTGCAAATGGCAAAGTTTACATGCCTCCAATGTTAACTGCTCGTTTCTTTGATTATTTCCAAAAATCATTTAAAGAAGAAGCAATCGCTCAACAAAAAGCTCAAGAATCAAATTACTTATCAGATTTGACTCAAAGAGAAGAAGAAGTTTTAGACTTGTTAACTCAAGGTGTTACTTATAAAGGTGTTGCTCAACAATTGTTTATCTCTGAAACAACTGTTAAAACTCACGTAAACAACATTTTCCAAAAACTTCAAGTAAATGATAGAACTCAAGCTGTTTTATATGCAATTAACCACGGCTTTACAAGCAAACGTCAAGCTAGAATGGCTAACCCTGCAGTAACAGCAACTGTATAACAGATAGACTCCTTTCAAAATTATTATGAGAATGTCGTGTTATGCAAGCCATAAGCGTAACACGACGTCCCATTATAAAAAACAAAATCATGTGTGTGAAAAATGGTAAAATATATCAAAGGTAAAAACAGATTAAAAGATTTAATTTATATTCAAGAAAACAAACCTTGTAGCGATAAAGCTATTAATGGTGTAATTCGTTCTATGGTTGAACCTTTGTTCGAAAACCCCGAAGAAAAAGGTGTTGTTTTATATCGTTTCAAAGATTACACAAAATTTGCTGGCATGTTGAAAAGACTTGATTATACTGGTGTTGATGTATACAATTTTTCAGATGGTTCAGATTTATTAAAAGAAGATATTTGGGATTCAACAGAATTCTTCTATGTTCTTACTGGTAGATATGGTGCAAGTTTTATTTTTGACTTTGAAACAGAAGACATAGAAAACTTTGCAGGTTATTACTTATTATATAACTCTGTAAATTTGAGAGAATCTTTTGAAATTATTGAACATAATTGTAAACAAGATATTTCAGCTTACAAGGAGCAATACAAACCTGATAGACGTGATAATATGTTAATGAATTCATCAATCAGAAAAGTAGTTGATTTGATGAATGAAACTTCACAAGAAGCTATGCTTGTTGATATGGAAAAAGATGCATTAACAAAAAGTGATGACTTGGCAAAACGTCTTGAATTTATGAACTCAAAATCAAGATATGTAGTTCACGAAATCAGAAACCAACTTTCTATTTGCGAACTTTATGCAAATATAATTGAAAAACACTGCGAACGTAATGATAATGCTGATTGTACAAATGCAATTGGTTGTATTAAAACAGCAGTAAAAATTGCAAGTAGTGCATTGATGGACTTAAAATCTCTTGATAACAAGGATTTGCAAGTTTACAGCATTAAAGAAATGATTGAAAAGGCTGTAGCATTAGCAAAAGTTTACGCAAATGGTAAACAAATTGAGTTTGAAACTGAATTTGATGACAAAAATAGTTCAGTTTTTGCAGACGAAGCAAAATTCTTAGCAGCGTTAGTAAATATTATCAAAAATGCAATTGAAGCAATTGAAAAAGTCGGTAAGATTTCAGTAAAAACAAGCATAAAAGATGATTTTATTTCAATAATTATTGAAAACAACGGTGCAAAAATTCCTGAAGAAGTTCAAAACAAAATTTTTTCAGACGGGTTTACAACAAAATCTTCAGGTAATGGAATTGGCTTGTATGTTTGCCAACAAACATTAGAAGAACAATTCGCAAGATTAGAATTACTAAAATCAGATGATAATTCGACAGAATTTGAAATCTTGGTAAGTATGGTATAGGAGGTTAAAACGTGGATATTTTATCTTCAAGAGCTTCAAATATAACACATTTGGCGATGGACGGTTTGTTAGAACGTCAAAGAGCAATCGGTGCGAATATCGCAAACGTTGAAACCCCTGGGTATCAAAGAAAAGAAGTCGCTTTTGAATCTCAACTTTCAGAAATCATTGAAACGGAGGATTTAAAAGATTATATAAAAGGTCAAAATAGTATTAAGCCTGTAAAAACAAAATCAGCAACTTACGACGATTTTATGCGTTTACAAGATGCTCAACAGGCAAGAAGACCGCTTACAATCCAAGAAAAGCAATTCTTAATTACAAATTCATACGGAAAATATGACCCTCAAGTTATGGACGATGTATTTTCAGAAGGAACTTTAGACGGAAATAACGTAGAACTTGAAAAAGAAATGATGGATTTAAGTAAAAACGGTATGAAATACGTAACTTTATCAGGTTTAGAAAAGAAATATTTTTCTGGAATAAGTGAAGTTATCAGAGGCGGTGGCCAATAAGCACAAAACTAAAATTTAACAGACTGGGGGGGAAAAAATGAGTTTAAATACATTTGATATAGCAGCGTCAGGTATGACTGCACAAAGAATTAAAATGGATACAGTTGCAAGTAATATTGCAAACGTAAATACTACACGTAATCCAGACGGTAGCAAAGGGGTTTATGTTAAAAAATCCGTTAATTTTAAAGCAATCTACGAAGATGAATTATCTCGCGGTGCAAGAAACTTTGCTGCAAATTCAACTGATGCTCAATTTAATCCTATGACAGGCGGATTTACTATAAATACTGGTATTGCGCTAAATCAAGGACTTGTTTCAAACGGTGTAAGAGTTGAATCAATTCAAGAAACAGATAATCCTACAAAAATGATATATGACCCAACTCACCCAGATGCAGACGCAGACGGATATGTAGAACTACCAAATATCAATGTTGTAGAAGAAATGGTTGATATGGTATCTGCCTCAAAAGCTTACGAAGCCAACTCGGTTGTGGCAGAGAACATTAAGACAATGATTCAATCAGCATTAAACATTTAATAAATTATAAGGGGTGTGTGAAAAATGGAAATTAACAATATTGCGATGCAACAAATGAATTTTAATCCGATAAAGAACTATAATGAGTTCTTACACGGTAGTGCCTCATTTGATGTAAATACAGATTTTCAAAATGATTTTGATACAATGTTGCAAAAAGAAATTAAGGCTGAAGCAAGCGCTACACAAAGAAAAATAGGCTCATCA
>ERZ1024491.92-NODE-92-length-9315-cov-7.847948_pt1 | contig 9315 bp, 8 predicted proteins | sample MGYA00520797_ERZ1024491 | MGnify/ENA primary metagenome ERZ1024491 (study PRJEB33242, sample SAMEA3444319) | Homo sapiens | biome: Host associated; feature: Gastrointestinal tract; material: Stool | place: Uganda | collected 2011-01-01 ...
AAAGATAAAACAAAAAGGACATACGATGAACAAACCTATTTTAGCCATTACAGTTCCTTGCTATAACGAAGAATTATGTATTGAAAGCACAGTTAATAGCTTATTTGAAGTAATAAATGACTTAATAAAAAAAGAAAAAATAAGCGAACAAAGCTTTATTTATTGTATTGATGACGGTTCAAAAGACAAAACTTGGAAAATAATTTCTCGTTTACACGAAACAAACAACCTTGTAAAAGGTGTTAAGTTTGTAAGAAATTACGGAAACCAAAAAGCACATATTGCAGGTTTGTTGGGTGTTCGTGAATTGGGTTGCGATTGTGCTGTATCAATTGACGCAGACTTACAACAAGACCAATGGGCAATAGAAAAGTTTGTAGATGAATACTTAAACGGAGCAGATGTTGTTTCTGGCATAAGAAACAGTCGCGATACAGATACCTTTTTAAAGAAAACAACTGCAATCTGTTTTTACAAGACTATGAACTTATTAGGTGTAAAAATTCCTATGAATCACTCTGATTTCAGACTTGTAAGCAAACGCGCCTTGGATATTTTGGCTCAATATCCAGAAAAACAAATTTTCTTAAGAGGTTTTTTCAACGAAGTAGGTTTAAAATCAGCTATCGTAAACTTTGACGTAAAACCAAGATTGCAAGGCAAATCTAAATTCAACTACATGTCACTTTTAGGACTTGCACTTAACGGCATAACATCATTTAGCATAACTCCTCTTAGAATTATTGCTGTTTTAGGATTTTTTATGGCTCTATTTGCAGTCGGATTAGGTTTAGAAGTAACTTATGAAAAAATCGTATTCAATAACACTCCAAACGGCTGGGCAACACTTGTTGTATTAATGGCTTTCTTTGGCGGTTTGCAACTGTTTTGCATGGGCATCATAGGTGAATACGTAGGTCAAGTTTACAGAGAAGTTAAAGCTCGCCCTAGATATATTGTTGAAACAGAGTTGAAATAGTGAAGCGTGAATTGTAAGCTGGCGCTACACTCTTACAAAACAAATATCAATTGTTTTGTTCGGCAGAGTGCAAAATCCGCAATAAAAAGTCTGTCAATAATAGAATTGGCAGACATTAAATAAACACGAGGATATTAAGAGAGAGAGTATAAATAAATCTTTTCTGTGAACAAAATGCATAAAGGCGCATTTTATTCTATTTTGTTCTTAACTTGTTTCCTAATCTTTAGCTATGTTTTTCTAAGGTTATTTGTTCCTTACTCTTATATTAAGTATTTTTGTTTTTAAAAATTGCCTTTTTAGTATTGACGTAGGTTTGAACTATTTGGCATGTACCTAGGCATATCAATTCATAATTCTCAAACACACATGACAAGCATGCTTTTTTGTTTTATCATATAATCAAGAAAAAAAGGAATAAAAATGACTAAAAACAGAATTGGTATTGACGTTGGCGGAACTAACGTTAAATTTGCACTTATAAGCCCTAAAGGCGAAATTTTGTATTCAAATTCTACTCCAACTCGTTCAGAAATGGGATATGAATACACTGTAAATAACATTAAACAAGCTATTTCAACTTTGATGAGTGAAACAAACTCTAGCAGTAAAAATATTGACGGTATTGGATTTGGTTTTCCTGGACAAATTGATTACAAAAACGGCGTTGTAATTAACTTGCCGAACATTTCAGGTTGGAATAATGTACATATTGCAGAAATTATCAAAAAAGAATTTGGTATAGAAACAAGAATTGACAACGATGTTCGTTGTGCAGCTCTTGGAGAATTGAACTACGGCGCAGGCAAAGGGTGTGAAAACTTAATTTGCATAACGGTTGGAACAGGTATTGGTTCAGGTATAATCCTAAACGGCAAAATCGTTCGTGGAGCAACAAATACAGCTGGTGAAATCGGTCATATTAAGTTATTCCCTAATGGTGAAAAACTTTGTGGTTGCGGAGATTACGGTTGTCTTGAAGCTTATGTTTCAGGTCCATCAATCGTAGAAATGGCTGAAGATTATATCAAAGGCGGAAAATCTACAAAATTCAGAGAAATGGCAGAAAATGGCGAAATCACACCTTATATCGTTGCAAAATCAGCTGAAGCTGGTGATATGGTTGCTAAAAAAATATTTGATTTCATGGGTGAATACTTAGGTACAGGACTTGCAAGCATTGTGAACCTATTAAACCCAGAAAAAATCATTATTGGCGGTGGCGTTGCTGCAGCTGGAGATTTATTGATGACACCACTAAAAGAAACTCTTTTAAAACGTGCTATGCCAATTCCAGCGCAAGTCGTTGAAATCGTTCCTGCACAACTTGGCAACAATGCTGGTGTTATCGGTTCAAGTTTATTGGTTGAGTCTTAAAAATGGCAGTATATTTCTTTTACGGAGATGAAGATTACAACATTGAGCAAGCCATCGAAAAGTTAAAAAAGGGGCTTGATAAGAATTTCTCTGCGATGAATTACAAACATTTAGACAACCCTAATTTTGTAGATCTAATCGCATCTATCAGAACTCAAGGCATGATGTTTGGGAAAATGCTTACTGTAATCGATTGCAAAAGCTACTTTGAAAAATCATTTGAAGATTCTCAACTAAAAGAAATCGAATCAGCCTTAGATAACTGTCTTGATAATTCAGACATTGTTTTTGTAGCGACTTTACCAAGAAATGAAAACAAAAAATTGGATTCTCGTAAAAAAATATTCAAAATTTTGTCAAAATATAATGCACAAGAATTTCCAACATTCAAAATGAATTATTATGGCAAACAAGATTTAGCAAACTGGATAAAAAAATGTGCAAAATCTAAAGAAGTTAGTATAACACAAGAAGTTATCGATATTTTGATTGAACAAGTTGGAAATAATTTGCGTGAACTTGAAATGGAGCTTGAAAAACTTAAATTAATCGCATATCCGCAAAAGACTGTAACGCTTGAAATGGTACACGAAATCTGCATTTCAAATGAAGACTTATTTAATTTTACAGAGTTACTTATGTCTAAAAAATATGATAAAGCTATTCTTGAATATCAAAAACTATTAGACAAAAAACACCCTTTAGAAATTCTTTCTGCAACTCAAACCATTTTACGAAAAAGGATTTTGTTAAAAATTAATGCAAACAAGTCAATTGATGAAATCGTTGCCATAACTGGAATGTCAGCAAAACAAGTTTCCGCTATTCTAAAAAATTCTTCAAACCAATCACTAAAAAATTTAGTACATTTAAAAGAGAATTTAACAAACGCTGAATACCGAATAAAATCGGGACAAACAATCAATCCTGAAAGTGAGGTACAAGATGCCTTTATTAGATAAGTACCCATTTTTAGTAAATTATTTTGAAAAAGGGATTAAAAACCCTGAAAAATCAATTGCACACAGTATTTTATTCTACGGTAGTGACCTAGACGCTCAATATAACTTAGCTTTGTATATTGCAAGATTATTAAACTGCAAAAAAGACAAAAATTACGATTGCACTTGCCTTGATTGTAATTGGATTAGAAACGGCGAGCACCCTGCCGTATTAACTTATTCTCGCCTTGAAAACAAACCTGACGATGATGACTCAAAAACAGTTATATCAATAAAACAGGCAAATCAAATTAAACAATCTTTATTGACTTCATCAGATTTTCACAGAGTATTTATTTTCTGTGATAGAGATGAAAACAATGACGTTGCGGGATTAAATAATTTGAATTTTCAGGAGGAAACAGCAAATGCACTTTTAAAAACAATTGAAGAACCTCCAGAAAAAACAACATTCTTCTTTTTAACAAGGGATAAAAATGATTTAATTTCAACAATAATTTCTCGTTCTCAATGCTTTTTTGTACCATCTTTTGAACGTGAAAACCTTGATTGGACACCAATTAAACCTGTTTTTGAAAACTACTATGAATTTGAAAGACGTGATGCATTTAAAATTGCTGGAGAGTTGAACGACCTTTCTAAAAACAGCATAAAAACTTTGGAACAAATGCAAAGTTACGTATTATCTTTGATGAAAAGCAACGCACAAAATAAGCAAATTCAAGTCAAATTACTACACGACATTGAAGCCATTGAACTTGCAAAAAAACAAATTATAGCTAAAGTTGCACCACTTAGTGCGTTTGAGAACTTATGCATTGATATCATCAAGTAATTCGTTAAAAATATTTATTGTTGTAAGACAAATTTTCAATTTTCTATCAACAAGGCTTTTTATTGTATATTCATAACACTCTAATAAAGCTTTGTTTAAGCCATTTTCTTGCTCCAAAACTTGCCAAATATGTTCTGACCAAGATTTTTCTCTCGTATTTGGTTCAATTTTGTCTGCAAGAAAAATTATTTTATCAAAAACGCTCATACCTACTTTTCCTGTGGTATGGCAGTAAATAGCATCTAGAATTTCTTTATCGTCAATTCCAAAATTTTCCTTTGCAACATACGCTCCTGCTGGCGAATGATATGTTTTCGGGTTTAAAAATTCGCACATATCACAATGCATTTTTTCAGTCAAAATTTTGTATAACTCTTGATTATTAATACATTTTGCGCAATCGTGAATTAAGCCTGTAAGGTAAGATTTTTCTGGGTCTAAGCCATATTTTTCAGCAAGCTTTTTTGCACAATCCGCCACACCCAAAGAATGAAAATAACGTTCTTCGTCTAAATTTTCTTTTAGCCAATTTTTAATTTCATCAATCTTCATCATCTAAATAAAGTCCATTTTTGCTTATATACTCTTGAACCTTTTGTGGTACAAGCGCCCCAATTGGTTTTCCATGTTTTATTCTACTTCTTAATACTGTAGAAGACAAATTTATAAATGGCATATTTGTGCAAACAAAATTATACCCTTTTTCTTTTAGTCTTTCTAATTTTTCTGGTTTGAAATTTTCTTCTCTTGGAAAAACAATAAAATCAACCAATTCTTTTAACTTATCCGAATTATACCAGTCTTCAATTTGTCTAAACGCGTCTGTTCCAATAATGAAGCTAATTTTACCCTCTATAGGATACATTTTGTATAACTGTTCCATGGTATTGCAAGTATACGAATATCTTTCGTGCCTAAATTCAATATTGCTAATACTAAAACTACTTTCCCCCTCAATCGCCAAACGTACCATGTTGTAACGATGGTTTGCCAAATCATCATCAATATGCTTATGAGGCGGTTTGTAAGCTGGGATAAAAAGAATATTATCAAAGTCAAAATTCTTGTCAATAAACTTAGCAACAGCCAAATGTACGTTATGAATGGGATTAAATGTTCCGCAATATACGCAAAGTTTCATATTAAATATCCTGTTTGATTTTATCAATGGTATATTATCATAAATTAAAAAGATTTAGAACACATCAAGCGTATGAAATAGCGCGGACGAAATTTTTCTAATTTCGTCCGCGCTTTAAATATTTATTAAACTTGTTGTTCAGTTTTTTTATGTCTAAATTTATCAATTAATTTTTTAATACCAGTTGCGACAAGTCCAATACCAAGAATTGCTACAGCTGCTGTTGCATCAGTCTGTCTTTTCTTTTCAGATGGCGTTTTATCAACTGTTTTTTGTTCTGGTTTGTCATTTTCAACTTCTGAAGCAACTTGCGTGAAAGCAACGTGCGCTTTTTTAGCTGGAATTTCTTCTTTTTCTTTTAAAACTTCAGTATATTTATCAAGTGTTGAAATTAATGGACTTAATTTTTTGTTCAAATCATCACGTAATTGATTAGCTTTATTACCATCGTAATTGTTTGTTTTGGCTACGTCCATGCCAGCCTTTGCTCTAACTGCTTGTGCCAAAATTTCTGGCATATTCAATGCATAGCTATTTTTATCTTGTAATGCTCTATAATAATCGTCTTCAAAATCGTTGTCTACACGTAATTTCCAGTTGTCCTTGCTATCTTGACCACCAACATTGTAAGTTTTGTTGATGCCTAAGAAATCAGAAAACATGATTTGCAAGTTTTTTGTACCTCTGAATAATTCTGTAAATTTAGAAGTTACACGGCTTTGTTTACTGTTTATAATGTTTTCTTTATATTCTTGACGTTCTTTTCCTGATACTGGGTCTGGATTTAAGTAACCAGAAAGGTAGTCTACATTCCAAGCATCAGAATTTCTAACCCAATCCTTTTGAACCATTTCACTTGCTGGTTCAAAATCGTGAGATACTACCAAACTCCAATTATCTTTACGCGGAGCGTTTTCTGCTCTACTCCAAAGAGTTTGAGTTATCCCTGGTAAGTTTTCTTGATTGTGATAAACCCAATCAAATGCAGGAGTTGAAGATCCTAAATCTTCCCATACTGCTTCATTTTTATCAACACCAAATTCTTTAAAAGTTGGTAAAACAATTTTATTTAAAACTTGTTTGAAGTTTCCGTTTGGATCAATATCGTGCATATAAGACACATTATTTGCCCACAATCTATCCCTTTGAACTGCACCATTAGGGGCTTTATGCACTGTATCTTCTTTATAAATATATGGGTCAACCAAACCTAAAGCGTGGTCAATTCTGACATTATCATAATTTTTTAATGAATATGAAATTTTTTCTTTTAAAAGTTTTCCACTTTCACCTAAAGAACCATCGCTATTTAACAACTTTTTAGGGTCAAGAACAGGAATACCCCAAGTTTGAGGTGAATTATCAACCCCACCGTAAGGACAACCTAGTTTCCAACCTTTTAAAAATGCGCCTTGATTTGCCCACACATCACTTTGGTTAAAGCCAACTAGCAAATCGCCAATGTAGTTGAAACCTATTTCTTTTCTGTGCTTTGTATTATCTTTTAATTGTTTATCAGCAATAAATTGAGTAAAAGAGTTTTCTTCAACTTCTTTGCCATGTTCTTTAATAATTTCGTTATAACGTTCTTGGGCTTTTTTATCACCTACTTTTAGATTTTGAGGTAAATTTTTATCTACGTCACTCCATTTTTCAAAATCATCAGAGCCATTAACTTTTGATAAAACTTTAAACAAACCATCGTTTTCTACCCAAGATTTGTTATCTTTTTTAAATTTTTCGAATTCTTTGTTTAATTTTAAGGCATTTTTGTCTTTATTTTTAACTTTTTCTGTAAAATTTGAATAAGCTTCTGACATCGCAGTAGTATAATTAGAAAAAGCTTTGTTAAAATCTGTGTAATTGTAATTTTTATCTTTTGTTTCTTTGTTTTTTGTTGTTAATTCATTGTATGTTTTTTCACTCAAAATACTTGCGTATTTGTCAGATTTTAAAGGTTCTAAGTCAATAAATAGTTCATTTTTTGCAAATACTTTTGAAATATAAGGCGATGGATCTTTTTTACCAATTGTACCCCCAGGGCCTAATTGAACAGAATTAAAACCGTTCATTTTAATAAAATCTACAAATTTATCAGCACCTTTAGAATAAGGTGAACCTATAGCCGTATCACGCTTATCAGACGGAAAACTTGAGCCATGCACAATCATGGACAAATTTTTCACTTCTAAATAATCCAATGCGTCATGGATTGCTTTTGAATATTCTGGCTTTTCTTCTTCTTTTAGCTTACGTCCAAAATTAACGTTATTATTACGTTTTGGAGTAATGGGATTTGTAATTGGAGTGATTTTCATACCTATATAAATTCCGTAAAAATTTTAATTGCTATTAAACCTCACCAATTACTTCAAAATTGTAACAATTTGTTACTTCTTCTTGAGCAAGCACTGTCAAATTGTTTATGTATTGAGATAAAACAATAAATGTCATGTGACGAACTTCAATGGGAACCGATAAAACTATATTGTCTAAAGCATTTTCTTTAGCAAATTTCAACAATTTTAAAGCCACTTTTTCAACTTTATTTCCGTCAACTCTAACAATATTTTCATCATCAGAAGTTCCATCAAATAGAGTTGTTAATGTCTTTTCGCCCAATTCTAAACCTTGAATTGTACCATCGATATTAGCATAACGACTACAAATATAACGAGCAAGTGCAAATCTTATTTTATCCAACAAGGATTCTTTACATGCTTCATCAGAAAAATCATTAATTTTTTCAAAAATATAAACAATATCTTTGATTGAAACTTGTTCTCTGATTAAGTTTACTAAAATATATCTCAATTCAGCAACTGAAATAAAATCAGGAACAATGTTATCTACAAGATATGGATTTTTTTCTTGAACAATACTAATATACTTATTAACATCTTCGTAATCTAGTAAATCTTCAATATATTTGATAGAAATAAATTCAACCGCTCTTGCTATGTATTCAGACGGTGTCAAACCTTTTTCCCAGAAATCTTTTGTTTTTTCTTGAGGAATCCAAACTATTTTTCTACCAGTTATAACATCTGTATCAACGTAATAATCTTTTTTCTTGCTTTTGTAATTGATATCATCTTGGAAGAACATCAAATGATTTGGATATACAAAAGAGTTTAAAACGCTCAAATCTCTTACATTAATTGAAAATTCGTATGGAGCCAACATTTCATCATCTTTAAAAATAATTTTTGGAATTACATATCCTAAATCATCAGCAAGTTTTTGTCTAATTTTTACAGTTTCACTCAACAAATCTGTTTCGCTATCAGGAGAAACAAATTCTAAAATTTGCTCACTTAAGTGAATTGAGAACTTTTCTAACTGCAAAGATGAATACATAGCATCTGGAGAAATAGCTCTAATCAAATTATGTTGCAAGTTTTCCAACTCTTTAATACCTGCAGACATTTTATCATTAAGAGTTTTTCTTTGAGGTGAACCTGCATCTTCAAGCTCTAATTGAGTTTTAATATTAGCCATTTTTTTCTTTTGTTCTCTAATTTTTGCCTGAATATCTTTGCATGTTTCATAAGGTGAAAGTTTTGCAGACAACATTTTTTCCATTTGGCTTTTAAACGCTGTAATATTTACAACATCCTCGAAAGAATTGTCGCTATCAGCTTCTTTTACAAATATACATTGAAATTGAAATCCATCATCTGTTTCAACTTCGCTCATACTGTACAAATCCCAACCGTCCTCTGCCATTTCGTTCAATAAGTTTTGCAACGGTAATGTGCTTTCACTTGGAACCGTTTTTATAATATATTGCATCTTTGAATTTTTATTCAACATCATTTCACCTTTAATATAAAACTTTTACTTACTATTTTGCACCTTTTAATTTAGCAATAACCAAATCTGTAATATCCAAACCACCGACAAAAATTACTCTATAATCAAGAACTGCATCAAGTTTTTGTTCAACTAAAACTTGTTTTGTAGCGTCTTGAGATCGGAAGAGCACACGTCTGAACTCCAGTCACACAGTGATCTCGTA
>ERZ1024491.93-NODE-93-length-9288-cov-15.044406_pt1 | contig 9288 bp, 13 predicted proteins | sample MGYA00520797_ERZ1024491 | MGnify/ENA primary metagenome ERZ1024491 (study PRJEB33242, sample SAMEA3444319) | Homo sapiens | biome: Host associated; feature: Gastrointestinal tract; material: Stool | place: Uganda | collected 2011-01-01 ...
TGCCATGGTTAGGGTCGCGAGTTCGAACCTCGTTTCCCGCTCCAAATGAAGAGAATAATAGCTTGAGGCTGTTCTATTTTCTTTTCGACCTCCTAAGATCTCGTTTTTGTTACCAAGTTTTTCACCCAACTTTTACAAAAATTGTCTACTAGTTGCAGATCCTGAGTTTCATTTTGAGTAATTTTATTTAGCCCCTTTGTCACCATGAGGCTTTCTGGCGTATTTAATCATGTTGGGAACAGCAATGTTCTGAACATACCTGCTTACAGGCTCACTGGTATTGAACAGCTTTAAGCATTTCTTCTGAGTTTTTGATATTGGCTTGATGGTAACAAAGCTGTCGGCAAAGGCTATCTCAGTTATCCCTTCCAAATCTTCAATTATGGTTTTAATAGAATGATGAGGAACTTCCTTATTCTTATCCATTGCCTTTCTTATAATCATTTCCATTCTCATATACAGGCTTAAGGCAATGAACTCGACAAAGCATTTACCAACCAGTGAATCCTCGCATGAAACTCTGAATCTGTCACAGCACATCTTTACCTTTAAATCAGAGAAACATTCTTCTACAGTACGTCTGTCTCTGTAACCGTAGTAAGCCTGTTTACCATCGGCAACACAGTCAGATACAAGTACAAAAACACCAGCATGCTTATTGGCTTCCTGAAAAGCCTGGTTATTTAAGCCGATACTGCCGTCTTCATTCTGACAGAGATATGCATCAGCAAAGCTTTTGTTATTAGTATCCAGAGTCAAACCTTCTTTTATCATCTGAATGATTTCATTGCGGCGTTTCTGGATCTTCTTGGTAAAAGCTCCAGCTTTTTCCTGATCGTAGAAAACATGAACAAAGAGCTTTTTACGAATTTCTTTGCCGTTGATTTTAAAAGTGTAGCTACCCTGTTTGGTAAAGACATTCTCATCAATGGCAGATATATATTTATCTCCATTCAGGAAAGCAACAGCGGCTTCATCAATAGCATCACTGAAGACAGATACCTTGTCTAGGGGAATACACAGAAGGAAGTGATAACCAGAACTGATGATCATGTTCATGTTTTCCTTACTGTAATAGCCTCTGTCCATAACAGCCACAAAAGAACGTGTACCTAAATGCAACAGTGTTTCAAATGTGGATGTAACAGTGCTTACATTAGGAATAGCACCATTAAAGCGGTTATAGAATATAGGTCTTCCAGTCTTTTGATCCGTAATCATCAGAACGTTAATCTGTGGAATATCCTCATTCTGTTTGTTATGACCGAATTTAGCATCAGCGAGTTTTGCATAGGTGCTGATAGAGGTTGAATCCAAAGCCCAGAACCTGCGAGTTGGCAATTCATGAGCACAGTAGAGCTCTTCTATGTACTTAGTGAAAAAGTTAAGCTCATCCTCTTTAGATACACTCTGAAACAGTCTGGTTATAGAGGTTGGGGTAAGAGGATCCTGACATGGTAATTTATGACTTTGAGCATACATTGCATATCTGTTACTGGTAAAGTCACCGTCCTTAAGACAGTAAAAGGCAAGAGATAACAGTTCAGACCAGTTATCAGCAAATGACTCTTTTAAAGTCTTTAATAAAGGATCGCCCTCTAGCAGTTTCATGAAAACATCATAGGTGCCGATAGAGTAAACATGTGTAACATCATGAGAGCATGAGTCAAAGTGTTTGGTAACCACATTGGCATTTAAGTTGTGCTCAATCCTTAATTTATGCTTTCCCTCATCAGTATCAAAGTAAGAGACAACTGCAACATCTTTAAAGTCAGGTCTCAGTTCGAGAAAGTCTTTATTAAATCTTATAAGTCCAAGTGCATCAGGACTGTCAATAACACCGATAGTTCTGGTATTGATTTTGACAGCATAACCTTTATCAGCATTCCAGGCATTACCGTCATAAGCCTTTACATAGGAAATGCCTCTGTTCTTTTTACGGTCAAAGTAAATTTTAGGAAGAGAGTTTAATAAAGTAGAGTCAGACATATTAGCCTTCTTATAACTGGTATACATAAAAGTATACTAGTTATAAGAGAAAAATCAACCTTTTTTTATTATTTTTATGATGTATTTTCAGATAGTTATATTACTTTGAAGGAATTTTGTCTTTATTGTGTATACTAGTTGGTAAAATTTGGGTTTTTCACGTATTGTCTACTAGTTCAGATCTCTAAGTTTCATTTTGTATAATCTCAATTCACAGCTTTGTCGCCGTGAGGCTTTCTAGCATATTTGATCATGTTATGAACAGCGATGTTCTCAACATACTTGCTTACAGGCTCTTCTGTATTAAAAATCTTTAGACACTCTCTTTGAGTTTTTGATAATGGCTTGATAGTGATGAAACTGTCGGCAAAACCTATTTCAGTGATTCCATCAAGCTCCTTGATTATGGTTTTAACAGAGTGTGTAAATTCCTCTTTAACATAACGCAATTCCAATATAATCGATCAGCTTTCCAATAAAATTCACATTAATTCCTTTAAAACTGACATTGAGCAATAAATCTCATGAATAAACTTGTCATGATCTTATCTGCTCATGTTTTAAACAGCAGACGCTATATAAGGTCGATATGTGTCACTTATGTAGAATCGCTGTCATAGCTCTAATCATAGACACAATATTTCGAATCCTTGACCGAGTGTTGAATTAACTTCAAGCCCTTAGTTGGAGGCTAAGGGCATTTAGTAGTATAAGGTATTTTGGAGGAATATCAATGAAAAACTTAAAACGTCTCGAATGGATTTTAATTGCCATTCTAGTTCTGGATATTATTGATGTTGGAAGTAAATTATTGGAGAAATTATTCTGATGTCTAACGAAGATAAAACATGGGGCGGTAAAAGAGTAGGCTCAGGTCGTAAGGTAGGATCAACTATTGATCCTGCCTTAAAGAAAGATCACCGTATTGTGGTTATGTGTACCAAAGACCAGAACGACAGACTAGCAGCAATGGCAAAAGAACAGGGCTTAACTGTGAGCGCGTTTATTCTGAAAACTGTTCTAGGGTAGTAAAAAGCCGTCTGTAGAGACGGCTAATTTTAACGAAGAATTTTTATATAACGCTTATAAAATCTAAGTACTCTTCTGTCTGTATAAGGCGATTTCTCAAATCCATCTAAAACTTCTTCAATTTTTTCTTCTGAAAGGTGGTCAAGAACTTTTATTTCGTCGTTTTCAATTTTATTAATAAGAGGATCTACTCTCCAAGGGGAAGCTCTATTATATAAAACAAAACTCTTATGCTTTATAAACGGATGCTCCCCTTCCTCAAAAATACAAGTACTATCGTTAAATTTAGGATTATTCTTCCAAGATGTGACTGTTACTGTGAGAACTGCATTATACCCAGGAGTTTCTTCATCATAAAAAATTGGAGAATTACAGACGATTATTAGATGTTTTCCTTTACCGTCAACTTCACCTAAAAGAGTACCTCCTTTTTCGAGAGGATTTATTATCATAATAACCCCTTGCTCAGAAAGTCAAAAGATCTATCTTCCTCTAAACGTTGACGTACATCTTCTAGTTCATCTGCTTTTCCATTTGCTAGAAATAAGTTATCTAAAGTAATAGCCGAAGAACTTCCATGAGGATCATTCCATTCAGGACATACACTAGGATCATGTGTAAGATCTCTTATTTCCCACCTTGTTAGATTTTTGTATTTATCATGGATTTCTGATATAAGCTCTCTTTCAGCCCTATTTAAAAGATCAAGTTTATCAATGATATTCTCTTCTGTAAGTCCTTTTGCATTGAGAGCAACGCAGTAATCTTTTTCTCCGCTTATCCACTCGTTCCAACAATTATTTGATGAGCCATCTTGAAGCATATTATAGGTACAACTTAGTACTGGACCATGGGGCATAGATACCATATTGTCACCTGTTATCGAATATCCAAATCTAAATAAACCTTCTTTTTCAGTAAAATACATCAGTTTCATTAGCTTTAGATATGGCATAGTAAAATTTCCGCCGTTTTTCCATAGAAAAAAAGCTGCTACATGTGTAGTTTTTTCACTATTAAACATAAGTTATTTACCTTTTTTTTGCCACTTCTACTATTGATTATAGTTTTGGGTAAGTTATTTTACCTTAAAAGTGGCAAAAATTATCAAAATTTATTCTTTATTGTATTCTATTTATCTTTTACTTAAACGGCGCTGTTCCAATACGTGCGACAACCCTTCCAATGATTACCACAGAATCCATTAGTTCTGGCGGTACATGGTCATCTTCAAAGTTCTTGTTTTCACTCTTAATCACCAGACTGCCATCAATCTTTGGATATAGCCTTTTAATTCGCATCTTACCCTGAACACCAAATGCGTAAACTTTGCCTTCTCTGATATTTCGTTCATTCTGGTCGATAACTACATATTCACCGTTGTAAATAAGCGGTTCCATACTGTCGCCTTCAACTTTTACACATATACAGTGGTTTGGTGATACCTGATTATCTACAAAGAATTTATTCTCCAGTTTTATAAAGGTTTCATCCAGTAAATCTTCATAGGAAGGCTCATATCCTTCACCGCATTGGAAGGAAATGCGTTTATATGGGATGGTGGTGTAGGTTGAATTTACAGGTTTAAAGCTATCTTCAGGATTACCTTTTCCATACATTAACCAATCTGCAGAAACGTTTAATGCTTCTGCCACTTTAGATGCTGCTTCATACGACTGTATATCCCTTCTTCCTGTTCTCCAATGACTAATTGCACCAGCGCTTAACTTAGTTTTTTCTGCTAGCTGTGCTCCTGTAAAGTCCGCTTTCTTTAAAGCTAAATTAAATCTTTCTTGAAAGGTTGTCATTTGCTTAAATCCTTATAAGTCAGAAAAAATATACACTTGTATTTATTTTACGTCAGAAAATAACAAACTTTTAGCACTATATTCTTGACAAGAACATATACAAGTGTATATTTTTATATATAAAAGTGTATTTTTTTTAATTTGAGTTTTTTTATTATGCCGATTTTGACAAATCCTCCAGTTTCACCAAATGATTCACGTTTAATTATTGAGGAAATAGGTTTAAAGACAATAGCAAAAGAGTGCTCTATTACCCCTGGTTGTGTAAATTTATGGAAAACAAGAGGTATTCCTAAATATAGAGCAGATTATTTGAAATTAAGATTCCCTAAATTAAAAGTCTGGAAGTCCATATCTTTTTAGGAGGCTTTGAGGCTTTATGGCTTATATATAACCACATGCCAGCGGAAATCTATGCTAATAAAATACTTAGTTCCACAGCAAAACTTGTTATGGAACGAATTTTTTCTTTATCTAAAGATGGTTCTCAAACAGTATTCTTTAACAGAGATAAGTTTTCTGCCGAACTTGGCGTAGCAAAAACTGCATTAACAAGAGCTTTCCAGGAATTACTTAAAGCTGAATACATTGAAACCGTAAAAAACACTCATCCTTTTGATAGAACTAGGATGTTCAAAATAACTGAGAAGGGCTTGTTTACCGATAGTTCTGAAATAGAACGCTCGACAGTTCTAAAACAGAACGATCTTCATCAGATAGATCATATAGAAAAAAAGAAAGATGTAGAGGTTGATACTTCCTCCTTTCTCACCTTCAATTCTGTCTTTTCTCAGATGGTAAAAATTAACGAAGAAGAATTTACTCCAAAGGGAACCGGTTTTTCTGAAGAAGATATTCGCACTGATGCCAGAACCTACACCATGAAGTTCAAGGGGAAGCCAACCAGAGACAGCATGTACAAATGGATGACAGCTGGAGATGAACGCAGACGCGAACAGAGAAAAACACAATTAGAAAGCAATCAGAACAGCACGGTTCCTCTTCCCAAGAAAATGACTGCAGCTCAGATACGTGCAGGACTTCTTGCTCATCAGAAAAAATATGGCCCAGCAAGTCCATTCTATGTCGGAGGTGACTATGAATATTGAACAGACCAAACACGTAACGGCGATATTCAATGAGCTGTATGAAGAGATAAAACAGACTTCATCTGATTTATTCACTGGAATTACAGAACAGGAATGGAAATCCTTAAAAGCTGAAGCTACCGGAATTGTGTTTTCCTATCTGAAGAATGCAAAACAGTACAACTTCAATACGCTTGTAGGAGGATGGATGTAGCTGCTTAAAAGTTGCTGCGATCTGATCTGTTGGTTCGCACAGATCTTGAGAGTGGTTTGCAGAGATCTTGTGTTAAGTTTGCAGAATAAGGGCTGAAACCAGCCCTCAAATACTACTGGAAAAGTTTGCACCTTTCTAAATTGAGTTCAAGCTCTCTAATTCTTGCTTTTAGGTCACTTATCTCAATTTCCTTGTTTGAAAGAGTATGATCTAAATCTAGAATAGTTTCCTTTGTGTTAAGAAGCTCAGTCATAGCATCATTGTATTTCTCGGCCAAGCTATCATTCTTTTCTCTTAAAATCTTTTCAGCCTCTTTCAGTTTACAAATTAACGCAGCATCCTTATTAGTGCGAACAGCTGTGACAGAATTGAAGTAATCACACATCAACTCCAACACTGAATAAGACGCCACTCTAGAATCAGTGATGTTTACGAGAAATTCAGGTGTAAGCTCAATGTCTTTTTTCTGTACAGCATCTAAGATAGCGTTGATATTTATAGGTTCCATCATTTGATTTTTTCTCCTTTAATTTCTTCATTGTTGCCTCTCCATGAAGCTCCCTTTAAGGTGATTTCCCAATCGCAATCTCTAAACAAACGGTCTGCTAAAGCATCACGTATAGGAGATTCATCAATTACACTCATTAAGCCCTTCTTCTTAAGCTGAGATGTAATAATGGTCGAACCAATGCCATATCTAACATCAGCTATATCCATTAGTGCTGCAACCACAGCATCTGATATCTTTGTAAGACCATAGTCATCAATAATAAGCAGACGTATTCTTCTCAATTTATCGACAAATCTGGACAAAGCAAATTTATCTTTGGCTTCAATAATGCAAGAAAGGTCACTCATTTTAAAAAACATAGCAGAATTACCTTTTCTCATAGTCTCAACAGCAGTTGCTTTAGCTAAGGCAGTTTTACCAGTACCTGTAGGACCTGATATTATGATATTTAAGCCTTTTTCTATAAAATCTCCATCTTGAAGCTTTAATAGAGTATCGTTTGTAAGTCCTCGTGATTCTGATGCTATAAACTGCTTGATATAAATCTTGTCGCCAATTTTTGAGTTCTGTAATAAACGCCTAAATCTATTGTTACTAGCAAGTTCTATCTGAGAGTCTAAGCATCTGTTTAACCTTTGTTCATAAGTCATAGTTTGAAATCTCTGAGGATCTGCAAACTGCCCTTTAAGTTCAAAGCTAAAGCCATCTAGTTTTAAATCAGTTAACTTGTGTATTAGAGCTTTCTGCTCAGGCAACATTACAATTGAATCTGTATCCATGGTTGTCTCCTTAATCCTGCTCTAAACTTCTTAAATATGCCTCATCGTCCTTTTCGCTCGTTCTAAATATTTCAAGTTGATGCTCAATAGATTTCTTGTTGGAATATTCCTTGAGAACCTCAGCAAAAACCTTTTTAAGTTCGTAGTAATTCCACTTTGAAGGATCTTGCTGTAGGATAGAAACACAAGCTTCGGAGAATAATGGCTTTGATATGCTTTTCTTATAAGCGTTAATCACAGAACGACAAGCAGATATGGTGATTGTTTCTTGTTCGCCTTTGTTCTTGTCACGGCTGATCCTGTTTTTGCAGAACAGATAAAGACCTTCATCTAAACCAGAGCTGACACGCAACACATCATCAGTAGATTTATAAAGAGAGTTTTTTCGAACAATCTCCTGGTGTACTTGAGGTCTATGCTCATTTTTAACCGATTGACCTATGCCGTCTATTCTTAAATGACAGGCTATTTCTTTACCTTCATACTTAACGAGTACATAATCATTTACGGTATAGATCTCAACTTGTTTTCCAATATAAAGGTAAGGTACCGAGTATTCATGATTATTAACAGTCACCATGTAGGAATTTGGAACTACTACAGATATAGCATCACCCACGTAATAAGGTATCTTTCTAGCAACTGTTAATGCAGGGTATTCATGAGTCTTAAACAGGTAATCTCTGGTAATTTTCTGACTGCGACGAAAGGTTCCCTGATTGATGAGTTCATCAATTTTCTGCATCAGCAACTTGTTATGCTCAGCAATGGTTCTCTGATTTTTTGAAAACGTCGTTTTGATGGTCTTCATCAACTGCTGAACTCGATTAACTGAATGCTCAGCACAACTCTTACGTTGAGGAGAATAAGGAGGAGCAGCTTCAGCACATATTCCCATCTCCTGCAGATAGTTTTCAAAGTTTCGATTGATAATCGCTTCTTTACCATACTGATGTTTGGTAGACCAACATTTTGCGTTATCTACTTTTATGATACATGGATAGCGGTTGCCAATTTTTCTGAATACTTCACCTAAGACTCTGCAACTCTCAGCTGTTGATTGAGCGGTAACAAATTGAGCCTGCAAATAGTAGCTGGCAGGAAAACATACCACCATGATCCAGCATCTAACTCTGCCGTTATAGGTAAACAGCTCATATTGATCTCCGGTAAAATCCAATTCAGCATATAGCCCATAAGGATAGTTCTGAGAAAAGTAAAATTCTGGCTCTTTAGCTTCAATTGAATCCTTTTCCTGTTTTACTCTTGCTGAAAAGTAAGTAAGGCTTAAAGCTTCTTTACCAACTTTTTTGGCTTCGTCCAGATATTCGTTGTACATGGCTTTGATTGAATCACTCTTAAACTCAATCATCTTTGTGGCAAGTTTATTAAAATCAGGAAGTAGCTTGTTTTCAGTGAGCTTTGTAACCTTTGGTGGAGTTGGTGCAGAGTAGAACTTTTCAATAAGCTCCGAAGGCGAGAGAGTGGCTATCTCTGCATAACTCTTGATGTTTAGTCTTTTAATTTTTCGACACAATCTATCAACTGTTGTTGCTGAGATTTTTACCTGTTTGGCAATAGCTCTGTTAGATTCATTCGTATTAAGCAATCTTGCACAAACTGACTTGATACATGAAGGACTCAAATTAGTTCGAAATGTTGTTTTTTCAGACATAAATTCGCCTAAAAATGGAAACAATGTCAGTCTAAGCTTCATGGAAAATGGAATTTAGAAATCGTGTGTTCAAGGTAGGACAACACATTGATGCATATTGAATTGTTATCGAAAAAATAATATTTAAAGAAGTTCTTCCGTGTATAATATAATTTACGTTCTTTAGCTTTCCTAAAGAGAACTATCATTTTTGAT
>ERZ1024491.95-NODE-95-length-9142-cov-5.666226_pt1 | contig 9142 bp, 8 predicted proteins | sample MGYA00520797_ERZ1024491 | MGnify/ENA primary metagenome ERZ1024491 (study PRJEB33242, sample SAMEA3444319) | Homo sapiens | biome: Host associated; feature: Gastrointestinal tract; material: Stool | place: Uganda | collected 2011-01-01 ...
TGGGCTTGCAAAATACTTACTACAAGAGGGTTTTGAAGTTTCAGGCTCGGATATAAATGATAGCAAATATATAGATGAAATTAGAAATTTAGGTGCAAAAGTCTATATCGGTCACGACGAAAAGAATGTGCCAGAAAAGTGCATAGTTGTGGCAAGTTCTGCAATTAGAGAAAGTAATCCAGAAATTCAAAGGGCTAAAAAACTAGGATTACCTATTTTACATCGTTCTGACGTATTAAAAACTCTTTCAGAACGCTCAAAATGCTTTATCGGTTACGCTGGAACTCACGGAAAAACAACAACTAGCGGACTTTCTTCTTACGTAATGGAAAAAGCTGGACTTGAACCATCATACGTTGTTGGCGGTATTATTCCTGAACTTCATACTAATGCTAATTACAAAACAGATAAATATTTTATTGCCGAACTTGATGAAAGCGACGGCACAATTGTTAAATACAACCCACACATATTAGTTATCAACAATCTTGAAGCTGACCATCTAGATTTTTATAAAAACGGTTTAGACTCTCTTGTTGAAACGTTTGAAAAACTTTTATCAAAATTTGACGGTTCTCAAAAAGTTTTAATCAATAATGATTCAGCTGGCAACTTAAAATTAAAAGGATACAACTTTATCACTTTTGGTTTAAATAGCGCTGATTATGTGGCTAAAAACATTGACTTAACGCCAACTGGAAGCTCTTTTGATATCTATTACAAAGGTGAATTACTAACACCAATGAAAATAAAATTACTTGGTAAACACAACGTATCAAATGCTTTAGGCGTACTTGCAAGCTTACATCAAGCTGGTGTTGATTTAGAAAAAGTTGTTGAACATTTTTCAACATTTACTGGTATGGGTAGACGTTTTCAACATGTTGGAGATGTTAACGGTGCAGTAATTTATGACGATTATGCACATCACCCAACAGAAATTAAGGCAACGCTTTCAGCTCTTACCGAATTTCCAGACAAGCACGTAATTGCTGTATTTCAACCACACAGATACACTCGTTTAAAATCTTTATGGAACGATTTCGTAGATGCCTTTGAAAACGTACCTCAAGTGGTTGTAACAGACATTTACGCAGCATCAGAAGACCCAATAGATGGTATTTCATCAGAAAACTTTATTAAGGATTTGAAAAAACATTGTGCAAACAGTGAACACATATCAGGTTCAATGAAAGAAGTTGCTCAAAAGATTTATCCACAACTAAAAAAAGATGATATCTTAGTTGGTTTAGGTGCTGGGACAATTACTGAGCTTGGCAAAGAACTTTTAAAACTTGCAGGTAAATAACTATGAGTATTGAAGTTAAAGAAAATTTTGACGCAAAAATTTTAACTTCTTTTAAGGTAAGTGGCATAGTTGAACGCGCTTATTTTCCAACTTCAACTGATGACTTAATTCAACTTTTAAAAACGATTGATAACCCCACAGTTCTTGGAAATTGCTCAAATATCCTGATTTCTTCGGCTGGCTTTGCTGGAGATTTGATTTTTACTACAAAATGCAACAAAATATCTTTTGATGGAAACAAAGTTTCTGCAGAATGCGGAATAAAAGGTCCTATGGCTTCAAAACAAGCATTAGAAAACAATTTAAGCGGTTTTGAATTTATGATAGGTTTTCCTGGGTCGATAGGTGGCGAGATTTACATGAACGCTTCAGCCAAAGAACAAGCTATAAGCGACCATTTAGTTAGTGCTAAAATTTTTGATTTTGATACAAAAGAAGTTTTAACCCTTTCAAAAAATCAGCTAGAATTTAGCTACAGAAGCTCTATTTGCCAACGAAAAAATTATATCGTTTTATCTGCAAAATTTGAACTAGAACCTAAATCTTACGACGAAATTAAATCAAAAATGGATTTAAATCTAGATTTTAGAAAAAATCATCAGCCTTCATTAGCGCTTCCAAACTGCGGAAGTGTATTTAAAAATCCAACTGGCGACTCTGCTGGAAGACTATTAGATAGTGTTGGGGCAAAAGAATTAACAGTCGGTGGCGCTAAAGTTTGGGAAAATCACGCAAACTTTATTATAAATTACAACAACGCATCAAGTGAAGATATTTTAAATTTAATGATGTTGATGTACAATAAAGTAAAAGAAGCTTATTCTATTAACTTAGAACCAGAATTAGTTTATATAGGTAACAAATCACAAAAAGAGGCAGAAATATGGAAGATATTAAAGCAAAAATAGATAAAAACACTAGAATTGGTGTACTTTGTGGCGGAATGTCATCAGAGAAAGATGTTTCAATGCGTTCAGGCAAAAATTGCTATGAAGCATTAAAAAGATTAGGCTACAACAATGCAGAATTGGTAGTTGTAGATGAAAATATCGCACAAACATTAAAAGATAAAAAAATTGAAGTTGCATACATCGCACTTCACGGTAAATATGGCGAAGATGGTTGTATTCAAGGCCTATTAGAAATTTTAAAAATTCCTTATACTGGCTGTGGCGTTATGGCTTCTTCAATTTGCATGAACAAAGAATACACAAAAAGAATTTTAGCAACTTGTCCTGAAATTCCGCTTATCAAGTCTACATTTGTTAGAAAAGGTGACAATTTAAAAGAAAAAGTTGCAAACTTGCAATATCCTTTGATAACAAAACCTGTTTGCGAGGGCTCAAGTTTTGGTATGACAAAGGTTAACAAACCAGAAGAACTTGAAAAAGCTTACGAAGAAGCCATCAAATTCAATAACGACGTATTAATTGAAGAATTTATCGACGGATATTTTGTAACTGTCGGAGTTCTTGAAAATGAAAACAAAACTTTTGCAACAGAAATATTAGAAATTCGTACAAAAACAGAATGGTACGACTTTGACGCAAAATACACAAAAGGTTTATCTGAATTTATTTTACCAGCAAACCTAAGTGCAGAAGCTACAAAAAATATTAAAGATTTAGCTGTAAAATCACACATCACAGCAGGTTGTAGCGGTGTTTCAAGAGTTGATTTTATGATAAAAGACGAAAAACCATACTTTTTAGAAATTAACACAAGCCCAGGAATGACTGATACAAGCGACTTACCAGCTCAATCAAAAGTTATGGGCATAGATTATGATTCACTTGTTTTATTAATTCTAAACAGCGCAGGATTAAACAAATAATGAGTAAAGAAAACGAAAACGACCAAGAACAAGAAAACGAAGAATACGAATACGACGAATCCTACATAAATACTCGTATAAGAAGACTTCAACAAGAACGCAGTGTGCGCAGATCAAATATGTGGTTGCGCAGAACAAAAGTTTTGTTGCGCTTTTTGACAATTCTTGTTCTAATGTTTCTTTGCTTTAAATTAATCAGAATGCGTCAATGGTATATGTCGCCAAAGGCTTTTGATTCAACAAAAAGCCCTTATTTAGAAATCATAAACAATAAAATTGTACCAGATTACTATATTTTAGCAGCTTTAAGAAAAAATGAAGTTCCTAAAGTTCCCATTTATATGTTCGATACAGAACCAATTAGACAAAATATTTTGAAGCTAGAACCAATAGAAAACGTGTTTATTAGACGTTTCTGGTTTCCAGCAAGACTGCAAATTATCGTACAAGAGCGAACTCCAATTATGACAATTGCACCTGATGAAAAAGTTGAACCAATTGCATTTTTAACAAAAGGTGGAAAACTCATCGGACGCGATTATTTGCCTTTAGACCCCTCATTTAAAACAACTAGAATTCTAACATACGGAACAAAAGGCGATGATTATAGACATTGGGATAAACAAAGAATTGATTTACTTGAAAAAGTTATAAAAACAGTAAAATCTGTGTCAAAAGAACCTTTAGACTTTATTGATTTAAGAAATCCAAAAGATGTCTACATACAAATTAATGGCATAAAAATTAGAGTTGGCGAACTTGACGACTCCTGCTTTGAACGTATTACAAGATTACCGTCAATTATGCCACAGGTAAAAACACTTGACAAAAAAATCAAATACATTGACTTACGTTGGAAGAACGCAAGCTATATAAAACTAGACGAATAGCGAGGTATAAAAATGAACATAAAACTAGCACAAATCAAATACAGACCAGCAAATTTTAAATATAATTTCGAACAAGTTATAAATTTTTTTGATAAAACGGCAGATTTGATGATTTATCCTGATTTTGAAGCTTCAAAATCTATGGATTTTGATAGTAACTACCAAAAAGCAAAAACAGAATTTTTAGAAAACATAAGCAAAGAATTTAGCAAAAATACGCTACTAATTGGTCAAATTTTGATAAAAAATGGTAAAATCCATAATTTGTCAAACGGCTACTTTGATTGCAACGGCAAGAAAATTTATGTATCAGACACTTATTCCGATACAATCGATTGCGACATCTATGTTTTAAGTAAAAATAGCTACTACACAAAAGAATCTTCAAAAAATCTAATTGAAAATATTGTTCCAAATTCAGATTTTATCTACGTCGATTCAATAATGCTTGCAGATGAAAACGTTTATGCAGGTCAAAGTTTTGCAAAAAACAAAGATAACAAACTTGTGGCTCAATTCAATTTACTTGAAGAAGAAGTAAAATCAATTGATTTTGCCAAAACCGTAAAACAAACAAAATTAGAACAAGAAGAAGAATTTTTTAAAGTTACAACTTTTGCAATTAGAGAATACTGCGAAATTACAGGATTTAAGCAAGTTGTATTGGGTCTATCTGGCGGAATTGACTCTGCGTTAGTGGCAACTCTTGCAACAAACGCCATTGGTGCCGAAAACGTTAATGCAATTATGCTTCCAAGTAAATTTTCAAGTGAGGGTAGCATAACTGATTCGGAAAAATTAGTTAAAAACTTAGGCATAAAAGTTGAAACAGTACCTATAAAACCGCTTTATGACTCATTTATGGCTAATACAAACAATGAAGACAAACTTGATTTAGCGCAAGAAAATCTTCAATCTAGACTTCGCGGAGTAATTTTAATGTTCGTATCAAACAGAAAAAATTATTTACTACTATCAACAGGCAACAAATCAGAAGTGGCTTGTGGTTACGGCACTTTATACGGAGATATGTGCGGAGGTTTAAACCCAATTGCGGACTTAACAAAAACAAATGTTTACAAGCTTTCAAATTGGATTAACAGAAATGGTGAAGTAATTCCGCAAGAAATTATTAACAAAGCTCCATCAGCAGAACTTCGACCAAATCAAAAAGACCAAGATTCACTTCCTGAATATGAAGTTCTTGATAAAATTATTGAAGATTATATCGAAAATCAAATTTCATACGAAGAATTGACTAAAAAATATCAAAAAGATACTGTAGACAAGACTTTGAAGCTAATTTACAGAGCACAATTCAAACGTCATCAAGCTTGCCTTGGAATTAGACTTTGCGAAAAATCTTTCTGTAAAAACGTAACTTTACCAATTTTACAAGGAATTTATTAAATATTCTTAAAGAAAATTTGTAATTTTACGAATTAAGTATTACAATTATAACAACATAAAATAAGAAAAAGGGATATCTCAAACATGAAAATACACATGCAAGTATTAATTGCTCTAGGCTTAGGTTTAAAACGCAATTGGCACATATTTTTCGGCATAATTGCTGGTATAATTGTCGGAATTTTATTGCATGGTCACGAACATACAACTATATTCAATGTTTTGACGTTTATTGGACAAGCTTTTATTCGTTTAATCCAAATGGTTGTAATCCCACTTGTTGTATCAGCCGTAATCATTGGTATTGCCAGCGTTGGTGATAATAGACAACTTAGTAAATTTGGTTTAAAAATGGTGTTTTATTATGGTATAATCACTGTTTTGGCTGTAGCGATAGGTATGACACTTGCGTTAACAATAAAACCTGGTGTTGGAGCTACTCAATACATTGATAGCCAAGCCGCAGTTGAAATTCAGCAACAAGTTGCGGCAACAATTGAAAATCAACGTGCAAATATTTTAAACATAATATTAGACTTTATGCCTAAAAACCCAATGGCATCACTTGCAACAGGCGATATGGTTCCAATTTTATTGTTTGTAATAATTTTTGCCGTAGCGTTAGCAAGAGTTGGTGAGATTAATCGACCTGTTGTCGCGTTTTTTGAATCCGTATTTGCAGCAACAATGAAAGTTACAGATTGGATAATGTATCTTGCAGCTCCTGGGGTTTTCGCACTTACTGCCACTTCAATTTCAAGTTTTGGTATTGACATATTTTCAAGTATTTCAAAATACATTTTAGTAATCGCAATCGGACTTGCTATTCAGCTATTTGTTGTATATCCAATATTTTTACACGTATTTTCAAAAGTTCCAGTACTTAAATTATACACTGCAGTCACAGAAGCGATGATGGTTGCATTTGGTACAGCAAGTTCATCTGCAACACTACCATTAACAATTGCTTGTTGTGAAAAACGAGGAATTTCACATAAAATTTCAAGTTTTGTTCTACCATTAGGTGCTACACTTAATATGGACGGGACAGCATTAGCACAAACAGTTGCCGTAATTTTCTTGGCACAAGCTTATGGCGCTCATTTAAGCCCATTCTTGTTATTGCAAATTGCTGTTTTAACAATTATTGCATCAAGTACTTGTGCAGGTATTCCTGGTACAGGTTTAATCACTATTGTACTTGTTTTAAACGGTATGGGATTAACTCCAGAACAGTTAATTTCAGGTTTTGCTTTACTTTACACAATGGACAGATTGCTTGAAATGGCTAGAACAATGATTAATGTTACATCTGACGTAGTTGTTGCAGCAACAATTGCCGATAATGAAAACGAAATTAATTATGACCTATTAAATAATCCCGAAGGCTATAATGACGTTATCTAGAAAAGAAATCGGCAAACTTGGAGAAGATTTAGCGTGCAGATTTTTAGAAAATAACGGTTACAAAATTATTGAAAGAAACAAAACTTTTTCTAGATTTTGTGAAATTGATATTATTGCGCAGTTCAAAAAAACTCTTGTATTTGTTGAAGTAAAAACTCGTAAAACAAATAACTTTGGAGCTCCACTAGAAGCAATAACACCTACAAAATATTGTCATATAAAAACAGGTTTATTACAGTATATTCAAGAGAGTTCAAACAAGTATTCAAACTATAGAATAGATGCTATAGGTATAACTTTAGAGCCAAAAGTTGAGATTAAGCACCTGCAAAATGTATATCTATAGATTATTTCACAAAGTGTGAGTAATTTTCTGCGTAAAATTTATCAAATTCGTCATTTATAATAGCTTTTCTACAAGCTTTAGCAAAATCTATTAAGAATTTAATGTTGTGAATAGACATCAATGTTGCAGCAGTTGCTTCTTGGCATCTAAATAAATGTCTAATATAAGCTCTAGAGTGGTTTTGGCAAGCATAACAATCACATGCACTATCCAACGGTGTAGGATCTGCTTGGAATTGTTGATTTTTAATACATCTTTTTCCGTCGTGAGTGAAGAACGAACCATGTCTTGCATTTCTTGTTGGTAAAACACAATCAAACATATCAATTCCACGTTTAATTCCATCTAACAAGTCTTCTGGAGTACCTACACCCATCAAGTATCTTGGTTTATTTTCTGGTAATAATGGAGCAGTAAATTCTGTAAAGTAATTCATCGTTTCCTTATCTTCACCTACAGATAACCCACCAATAGCATAACCCACTGCATCGTAAGATGAAATTACACTTGCACTTTCACGACGCAAATCATCAAAGAAAGCACCTTGTACAATTGGAAATAAAGCTTGCTTTGGATTAGTTTTTGCTTTAAAACATCTTTCTAACCAACGATGAGTTTGTTCCATAGCCTTTTTAGCCTCTTGATAAGTACAAGGGAATGGAGAGCAAACATCAAACGCCATCATAATATCAGCGCCTATATCTTCTTGAATTTCCATTGAAATTTCAGGCGAAATAAAGTGTTCTTTGCCGTCTTTAGGGTCACGGAATTTAACACCATCTTCTGTAATTTTTCTCAAATCTGCAAGTGAGAAAACTTGAAATCCGCCAGAATCTGTCAAAACTGGTTTTTGCCAATTCATCCAACCATGAATTCCACCGAATTGTTTAATTAATTTTGTACCTGCGCGCAAATATAAGTGGTAAGAGTTCGCCAAAATAATTTGCGCGCCAGTTTGTTCAATATCTTGATTAGTAAGCATTTTTACGGCAGAATTAGTACCCACAGGCATAAAAATCGGAGTTTCAATATCGCCATGAGGTGTATGTAAAACGCCCGCTCTCGCGCCAGTATTTTTGTCTACGTGTACTAAATCATAACTAAAATACTTATTGCAATCCATCTAAAACAACTTCCATCATAGTTTTCCAGTTAGTACAAAGTTCTTTTTCTACGTCAAAGTAGATAGCCATCTCTCTTTCCGCAGAAGCAACAGAATCAGAAGCGTGAATACAGTTACACTTCATTAATGGAGAGTAATCCGCTCTGATAGAACCAACATCAGCTTTGTCTGGGTTTGTTGCGCCGACAATATGTCTAACTTCTTCAATTGCATCAATACCTTCAATAACCATAGCCACAATCGGAGCAGATGTAATAAACTGGATTAAAGGTTGATAAAATGGTTTACCAACATGTTCTGCATAATGAGCCGCAGCTTGTTCATCTGAAACTTCTAACATTTTTAAAGCAATAATTTTAAACCCTTTTTCTTCAAAACGAGTAATAATCTTACCGATTAAGCCTCTTTGAACAGCGTCAGGTTTTAAAGCTACAAATGTTCTTTCAATATTCATTTTTAAAATCCTCATTTAATAGTTATACATTACAATTAAACCATAAACATAGAAGATTTTAAACTTTATTTACAAGTTGTATTAGAATCCCAATTTAAAACAGTACCATTTGGGCACTTGCCATTTGTAATTTTTTGGTAATTCATATTTCCATTTTTTATAACCCACAAAGTCATCAAATCAGAAGAACCCCAAGACAGACCCGCAGGGGTTGTTATCATATTACCACTTGGATTAGCAAGAAAATTACCTTGAGAATCTAAATTGAATAAAAAAACATCAGAACCAGCAGCTGATTTTCCTTTGCTTGGTCCGTCAATATCAGCCACAAAGAATATTGAATCATCTGTATAATAAGCAACCGCAAGA
>ERZ1024491.96-NODE-96-length-9101-cov-7.216781_pt1 | contig 9101 bp, 9 predicted proteins | sample MGYA00520797_ERZ1024491 | MGnify/ENA primary metagenome ERZ1024491 (study PRJEB33242, sample SAMEA3444319) | Homo sapiens | biome: Host associated; feature: Gastrointestinal tract; material: Stool | place: Uganda | collected 2011-01-01 ...
ACGGCATACGAGATCACTGTGTGACTGGAGTTCAGACGTGTGTTCTTCCGATCTGCGGTGACCTTACAATCACAGGTTCGTCGAACTCCACTAAACTGACATTCTCGTGGAAGCAATCTCCAGCCCCAACTTTGGTTCTGGAAATTCCTGCTTCATACACGGCTGGCGGTACATCGACGCCGAACGGTACTGCTATTGTGGGTGACCCGGGTGCTACTGCTCAGTATTCGTTCAGCATCAAGTTCACTATCCCTGCGAACACGACTGTCGGGCAGCTCACTGCCACGCTGGTTGTTACCGATGCAGGTGGCAACACTGCTCAGTGTGTTATCACACAGGCTGCAGGCGATGCCTACCTCTGGGTTGGGGCTATGGACCAGACGGAGACAGACTGTACTATTCCGCAAGCAGGTACTGCTACGGGTGTTCAGGTGTTCTCGAACGATGCTTGGACAGTCGAGTAGTTTGTCACTGCCGGGTGGAGTATCACAGCCCCCCCCCGGCTCTAATGATGTTCATCTGTTTTTACAACATTTTGTTTGTAATTTTTTTCATCAGGAATATCTTGCCTAATACAAGCTTTTAAACAGATTAAAATTAAAAATATTATTAGTATTAAATATAAAATTCGCTTCATTATATCTAATCTAACACAAAATTAAACTTTTTTTATAACCCAATTTGTCGATTTTTCGTAAAAATTTAAAATATCATAGATGTCTAAATAAATAACCTTTGTATACAGAGGGAATTTCTGATACAATATCGATATTACTTTCGAAATTTAAAAGTATTTCGTAATCATTTTTAAATTTTTCTAAAAGTTCTGTTTCGTTCAAAAACCAAGCTGGGTAACTAGCTTCATATATTTCTTTTGGAGCAATTTGCAAAGTTAATCTATTTCTATTTTCTGTTGAAATTGCCATTCTATCTATTAGAATATATTTATATTTTTTAGAAATAAACTTATCTAACCATTCATAAGGATTTTCTAAATACTGTAAAACACAAGATAAAATAAGAACATCAGCATCAGATATGTCATCTATTGAATGATAAAATTTCAAGGTTTCGTCTGCAATTTTTTCATTTCCAATTTCTATATAATGGCTTTGTTCAACTACATTCCAAGACTTAATTTTTATAGGTTTTAAAAATTCTTTATTTTGAAAATAATGAGAACCTAATGCTCCACCAAAATCTACAATTTTCAACTCATTATTATTTTCAACTGCAATTTTAAATAATGCACTTAAAAGAGGATATGAATATTGTATATTATCAAAAATAAAACTATCTCTTTCAAAAACAGCTTCGCCATTTTTTACTTTTAATGTGGAGTCTAAAGTTTTATCCAAAATATTTTGGGCCATAAAACCATTACAAAGTTTTTTAACTTCATCAAAAGATTTGTAATCACCAAAGAAACCGTATTCTTTTTGTTGTTTTTTCTTTTTTAGTAAAATATTTGGTAACATAAAACAAAGTTTTTTTACTTTTTTAAAAATCGTATTTACCAAGCTTTGCGTATGCATGTTACCAAACACCTTTCTAAAGTTCTAAAACTTTTTCAGCGCTTTTCTTTCTATCGCAACTTGCTTTCAGTATAAACTATGGTTATGTATTTTTCAAGCCTTATCTTGAAATGCCATACTTTACTAATAATTTAAATACGTATAGGCATTAAAATTCATAGAGCCATACATTAATTTCAATACATTATCTGCAACAGGTTCAATTTTTACAAAATTTATTTCTTCCGCGTTAAAATCATCTTCCGTTTCTATCGCTGGGATTTTTCCAACAACATCATACGCTTGACACAAATTTATAATAACTTTGCCATTTTTTTTCACGCCAATAACTTTATAATGCCCTGTTGGGATTTCACCTGCAGAGGTCTTTATAGGAACTGTAAGATTAAGTAATGGATATTGCTCAATAAAGTTGCTAAGAAAGTCATGTTCACTAGATTCTGTTCCTTTCATCAAAGCTTGTCCAGCTTTTTTATCTGCTTTTATTTTTTTTGCGTTTTTACGCTTTTCAAGCTCATTTACAACCGCGTCATAGTCCCCTGGTTTGATTATTTTTTGTCCGTCCCAAGCGTTTTCAGCGCCAGATAAAGTACCCCAATCGGTACTAGAAGTTATTTCATCAGCACTTACTGCCAATGAAAAAATCATGTATATGGAGAGTAGACATATAAATTTCTTTCGCATATACTATCACTATAATAATTTTTTGGAAAAAGTAAAGGTTTTTGAAAAAATTTACTCCAAGGATAGGATTAAGAAAAAAGGATTTTTATGTCAACAGGTTTATTCGTTTTTTTAGTAGCAATCATCTCAGCATTAGCGCTTATCTACTTGATTTATTTAATGCTTTTAACAGGTTCAAGCAAAACTCCTAAAAAAGAATTACAAATTTCCAAAAAAGATATTTTGGAACAAGCCAAAATATTATTTAATCAAAAAAAATATAAACTTGTTCAAAAATTAACAAGAAAATACCTAGAAGCAAAACCTGATTATACTGAATTAAGGACATTATTAGCAAAAGCTCTCTACAATGATGACAGTATTTATGATGCAATCAAGGAATGTTTGAGTGTTCTTATAAAAGATGATTCTAACAATGACGTTAGACTACTTCTTTCAAGATGCTACAAAAAAATTAACCAATATGCAAAAGCTATAACAGAATTACAAGAAATCATAAAAAAAGACCCAGAAAATGCAGTTGCAGTAAAAGATTTGAGTGAAATTTATCTTGAAACAAACCAAAAAATTTCTGCTGCAAAAGTTTTAAAACAATTGGAAAAACTTACTGACAACAATCACGAATTATTGCAAATCAAATCAAAACTTGCAGATATTCAAATTGAAATGGAAAATTACCCAGAAGCATTTGATGAACTAAACGGCATATTGGAAATTTATCCAGAAGATGTTGAAACAAATAAAAAATTAATCGACCTTTACATAAAAATTCAAAATTATGAAAGTGCTATCAATAGTTGCGAAGAACTTCTTTCTTCAAACGAAAACAACAGCACTGGTTTATGGATTTTGAACAATCTTGTTAACTTGTACTACCTAATGAAAGACGTTGACAAGACAATGGAATATGCAAAAAAATTACTTGAACACCCATTTTCTGATAAATTAAAAACAAGAACTTATATCGCTAAAATTCTTATTGCAAGTGGAAAAGAAGAAGAAGGCATGAAAATTCTTGGCGAATTATCTGAAAAGAATAAAGAAAATATTGATATCAAACGTTTAATGATAAACACTTATGTAAATAGAAAGAATTTCGTTGCCGCAGTTGAATTATATAAAGAGATTTTAGACCTTGTAAACCCTCTTGAAGTAAAAGGTATTCATACTGAAATGAGTAACCTATTCGCTCAATGGGCAATGTATTTATTCGACAAAAAAGAACTTAATGAATGTTTTAAAATATTCACTCTTGCAATTCAATATGACAGTTCAAACCCAGAAGTTTACTATCAATTAGGCGAAGTAAATATCTTAATCAAGAACTACAACGAAGCTATTTTACAATTGAAAAAAGCTATTAACATTGACCCAAATTGTGCGAAATACCACATGGCAATTGCTGATTGTTACGAAGCTTTAGGCAATACGTTTGAGCAAAAGAATTCATTATTAACAGCTGTTGAGGTTGATGAAAATGATACAGATGCATTATTTAAACTTGCATTATTGCACGAATCACAACACGATAGAACAAGTGAAATCAAAGCTTTAGAAAAAATTATTGAGCTTGAACCAAACCACCTTGAGGCAAAACATCAACTTGCATTAATTCTTGAAAGCCAAGGCAATAAGGAAGAAGCGTTAAAATTGTACAAGGAAATCGCAAGCGTAGACCGCGAATTCAAAAACGTTCAAAAGAACATTGAAATGTTGACTTCAAATAATGAATAATGATTTTATTAAATAATTACAAAAAAGGTAGGACTAAAATCCTACCTTTTATTATATATCTATCTCTATTATAGAGGGTGTATTTCTGGAGCTTTTATATGTTCTAATATTGCCCCACCAATTGATTCATTTGGATCAAACGGTGCATCTTTTTGTGGAACTAAAATATTTGTTATCAACATTTTTACTAGCGGTCCGAATGCATCTGGAACCAAAATTCTTCTGTAAACACCAGATAAGAAAGATTGAACGTTTGGAGAACGATCTTCATTGAATTTTGAGAATGTACCGTAATACATTTTATCCATGCCTTTTGTACCGTTTGCAATCATTCTATCTGCAATATAAAGACCTTCACAAATTTCAGCTTCATCTTTTGCATCGTGCAACATTTTTGTAACTGCTGGAATAGCTTTTTCTTTTGCATTTACAAATAAATCTACTTTGTTTTGGTCAAATTCGCAGTAAGGTTTGTCTTTTGTTGCCATACTTGGTTTTTTAAATTCAACATCTGTTGGCAATTCAAAAGGTTTTTCTTCTTTTACAAATTCATCTTTTGTTGGTTGATTTAAACCATCACCGATTTTTTCGATTGCTTGAACAGGAGTTTTTTCAACAGCTTCTGCTGATTTGAACATTACTCTTGAAATTGGGTTTGTGATTGCTTGTAATCTCATTTTTCTTTCCTTTTCCTTTTATATCTATTATTTATTATTTTTGTTTTTTACTTTCTTTAACTGCTTCTCTGATGTATTCAATAACTGCACCGCCAACTTCTTCGTTAGGGTCAAAATTGGCTTTTGGTGGGTCAACAAAGTTATTTACCATCATTTTTACCAATGGACCGAACGCATCTGGATTTAAAGTTTTACGATAAACACCCGACAAAAATGTTTGAACATTTGCAGAGCGTGAGTCGTTAAATCTTGAAAATGCTTTGTAATAAAGATTTCCAATACCTTTAACGCCAGCATCAATCATTCTATCTGCAATATAAATGCCCTCTACAATTTCGTCTTCAGTTTTAGCAGTTTGAAGCATATTTGTTAGTTTTGGAAGAGCTTTTTCTCCATTTTTTACAAATACATCAACTTTATCCATGTCAAAAACGCAGTATGGGCGGTTTTTAGTTGGCATTTCTGCCTTTTTGTAACCCATATCGTCTATTAACATCAATTTTGCTAAATTATTTGTAATCTTGTTAACTTGCATTTTTTTCCTTATCAAGTTGTTCTTTTTTATGTTTTCCGAAAGCTTGCGTTGTTTGAGTAATTTTGTTATACAAATCGTTTATAAAAGTTTTTACCTCAAACGTTCGCTTTTCTTCTTCCACTTTCTTTTCTTCATCTGTCGTTTCTGCTGATTCTTCTACTTGGAATAGCAGTCGAACTTTCTTTTTGAAATTAGCCAGAGTATCAGAGATTTTCTTTTCTACAGAGTTTTTGAGTTCTCCGAATACCGCATTTAATTTATCTTGAATATCCACAAACTTTTGCCGTATGTTGTCCATCGTTTTCATTATATTTACTGGAATATTCTTTAAGGTATTCAGAAGCGGTATGGCGACTTTGTTCAGTATAAAATTAACTGGTTTTGCAATCGCTGATGGAGTATTGTTAGCAACTATTACCGCTAATTGAGCCAATTTTTGAGAAACATTCATCATTTGAGTTTCAAATTTTGCGATTGCCAAAAGCCTATTTTCTTGCGCCTGTGCGTTTAATTTCTTTTGAAGCTTCTGTGCTCGCATCATCGCACCAATCGCCGCACACTCATTCCAGCTCATTTCCCCAGGTTTTGCTGAAAAATCCGCCTTTTTAGCGCCACCTCCCATTCCGCCTGAACAAATTGGGCACGCTGAAGGTGGTAAACCGTGTGGGCATAAGCCTCCACCTACTTTATTATTTTGTACACTTGCGACCATATGATAAACACATATCCTTTTACTTTTTGGGTAAACTTATCATTTCAGGGGTTGGGTAATTATTTAGTTTAAATAATTAAGCCTTAACTTTGAATCCGAAGTTCGGCGATAAGCTACATGAAAGACCTCTCAATCTTTCTGGAGTGTTCCGACTTTTACGGCTGCGGCACAGTTGAAGATGTTCACTTCATTTCCTCTGAACTCATGCTATTATAAACATTTTTTGTGGTCAATCCATGTATTAAGAAGTTTTAAATTCATCTTATTATATGGTGCAAAATTTCGTTTGATATCATAAAATTAGAATATGGAAAAATTGTATGAAAAAATACCACCTACAAAATTAAGAAACAAAGATGAAAAATTTGCGCCTGCAAAAACATCTAAATTCTGGTTGTGGGTTGCAAATAAGTTCTTTTATGGAATGTTAGAAAACAGATTTTTTGCACTTAGATACAAAGGTGCAGAAAAAGTTTTCCATAGAGATACATCTGTTCCTACAATCCTTTTTGCACCTCATTCAAACTGGTGGGACGGAATTGTGGGATACAATATTTGCAGAAGAATTTTTGATAAAGAAATTCGTATTATGGTAGAAGAATTGAACAGATTTCCTCTACTTCGTAGAGCTGGAGCTTTTTCTGTAAACAAAAAATCACCACAAGCTTCAATGAGCGCATTAAAATTTTCTGTTGAAACAATTGGCGATTTGAACAATTTCTTATATATATTCCCACAAGGCATCATTATGCCACCGAACTATAGACCAATAAATTTCCAAACAGGACTTGCATATATTGCACAAAAAGCTGTTCAAAAATATGGAAAAGTAAATTTAGTTCCAGTTGCCGTAAACTATATGTTTTTACGCGCTGATAGACCAGAAGTTTTGGTAGAATTTCACGATCCACTTGTATTAGAAGATTCAAAAGTGGACAGAAAAGAATATACAAATTATTTAGCAACTGTTTTGACAGAAGCTTGCGATAAACAATTCAAAGACCTTTCAGAAGGACAATTGGACGCTTACGAAACACTATTCCAACAACCTTTGAAATGGTATAGAAAAATCGAACAACGTCTTAAAAAAATTGAGATTAAAGGCTCAGGTGTGTAATTAGTAAATATTCACTGTGAACTGAACAGACAAATTCACAACTCTTTAATTACTATTTTCCTAAATGAACGTAAACCGCGTTTTTAACACCGTCAATTGAATTGATTTTTTCTAGTGCATTTTTTTCAACTTCAGAACCTGTTGAAATAATCATCATAGATAATTGTTTTTCTTCGTCTGGAGAAACGCTCATGTGATTAATGTTTATACCTGCTTCACCAATAACTGTCGCAACTTTTGCAATCATACAAGGTTTATTTTCGTGAGGAACAAGCAACATGTGTTCTTCTGGCTCAATGCTTGTATTAAAGCTATTAACCTTGACTATACGTTTAATATCTTTTGCAATCAAAGCGCCTGAAATTATTGAGCTTTCTTTGTCTGTTACAACTTTAACCGTAATTGAACCGATATAATCACCTGTTGTTTCAGATTTTACTGTAGAAACTTCAATTCCTTTGTTTTTGGCAATAATTGGTGCATTTACAAAATTCACTGCTTGCATTGACGCAGAGAAAACACCTTTTAAAATAGCTGTTTCTAAAGGCGAAACGTCTAATTTTGCAAGATTACCTTTGAATGTAATTTCAATTGATTTTAAATTTCCATCAATTAATTGGTCAGCAAACTCACCTACATTTTGAGCTAACAACATATAATCCTTAACTGGCTCTAATACTGCTGGTTTTAAACTTGGAATATTTACAGCACTTGTTGCTGAACCACCAGAAAGAACTTCCTTTATTTGATTTGCAACATCGACTGCAACATTAATTTGAGCCTCTGATGTGCTTGCACCCAAGTGTGGAGTTAAAAGCAAGTTTTTATCGCAACCATACAAAGGACATGCCTGAATATCTGGTTCACAAGTGTAAACATCAATTGCTGCACCTGCAACTTTTCCACTATCAAGTGCATCTCGCAAGTCTTGTTCATTAATAATTCCACCTCTTGCACAGTTTATAAGTCTTACACCGTCTTTCATCTTTGCAATTGTGTTTTTATTGATTAAATCGACTGTTTCTTTTGTTTTTGGCACGTGAACTGTAATAAAATCACATTTTCCCCAAAAATCTTCTAAATCAGCAACATAATCGGCACCCATAGCTTTTACAGTTTTTTCTGCTGTGTATGGGTCGTAAACTAAGACATTCATACCCAAAGCTAAAGCGACTTTTGCAACGTGTGAACCGATTTTACCAAGACCAATTACACCTAAAGTTTTACCAAAAACTTCAACGCCAGTAAATTTTGCTCTATCCCATTTGCCCTCTTTCGTTGATTGACAAGCATTTGGAATATTTCTTACCATTGAAAGCATCATAGCTACTGTATGTTCTGCTGCAGCATTTGTATTTCCGTCTGGAGAATTTACAACAATAATCCCTTTTTGAGTTGCAGCATCTACATCAATATTATCAACACCAACACCAGCTCTACCGATAATTTTCAAGTTGTCTGCGACATCGATAATCCTTTTGGTAATTTTTGACGCACTTCTAATAATCAAAGCATCATATTTGCCTATATTTTCAACATATTCATCTTCTGTCATTGTAGGCAACACATCAACTTCTGCAACTTGTGCAACAATTTCGCGTGCCTTATCATTACATTTATCAGTAACTAAAACTTTCATTTTTTCTCCTATCCCTAATTAAGCAAAATCCCCGAACGAGCGGGGAATAAAAACCATTTTTTAAGTTTAAGTTAATTTTTATCTAAAAGGTTTTGTTTGGTTCAATTTTAATCTCAAATCTCTAAATCTTGCAATATCTTCTTGTGCTTTAGCAGATTCTTTGAATACAGCTTGTGCTGATGGGTGAACCATTAAAACATAATCCATGTGAATTTCCAAGAAGTTGTATCTTCTAGGAGCTTGAGTCGAATTTCTAGAGTAGATTTCAGCATTTGTTACTGCTAAAAATCTTCTTTCTCTATCGTTTAACAAGTCTGTTAATTCACGGTTTGTGTTTGTATATTTTGAAACATGCACAGTTCCTTTGATATCGTGGTCTGCTGTTAAAATGCTTACCTCTATTGGAATTGTATCTGAATGTTTTCCTGCCATATTATAAATTCTCCTTAGTTACTTTTTATATTATAA
>ERZ1024491.98-NODE-98-length-8959-cov-7.305368_pt1 | contig 8959 bp, 8 predicted proteins | sample MGYA00520797_ERZ1024491 | MGnify/ENA primary metagenome ERZ1024491 (study PRJEB33242, sample SAMEA3444319) | Homo sapiens | biome: Host associated; feature: Gastrointestinal tract; material: Stool | place: Uganda | collected 2011-01-01 ...
GAGATCACTGTGTGACTGGAGTTCAGACGTGTGCTCTTCCGATCTAAAACTTTTGAAGTACGGAAAGAAGAAAATGAGCGTAGATGGATTTTCAATAGCTAGTTTGGGATTACCTAAAGAAGTGACTTCTGCACAGGCTGCTGCAAATGCTGAACATGTTGCGCAAACTGGTAATGAAAAAGTCGTTGGTAAAATCGACCGTGCTTTAAATAAAAAGATTAATAACGACGAAGAAAAAGAACATAAAAATCAATACTTTGAAGATGGTTTCGAACAATCTGACGAAGATGATGAGGAAGAAAAAAACGAAAAAAAACAAGAAAAAAATGAAAAGTCTGATTTGTCCATGCTTGAACCAGAAAATTCTGCAGGTTACAGGCCTCCAGTTATTAAAGACCCTGAAAATATTGTCGTAAGGTATAATTCAAAAACCGAAAAAGTTGAATTGTTTAATAAAGTTACAAAAAAAACAGTTGAATCGATAAAAACAGAGGATTTTGTTGAAATGATTAACAAGTTAGATTATAATTCAGGTGTTCTAGTTAATAGAAAAATATAAAAGGTGAACGAAATAGCATGAATCCATATTTAAAACAATATCAAAAAAATGAGGTTGAAACAGCATCGCCAGAAAAAATCTTAATTCTGTTGTACGATGGCGCTATTCAGTTTTTGAACAAAGCAAAAATAGCTATGGAACAAAAAAATATTCCAGAAATTCACAACAATCTAATTGGTTGTGAAAAAATTATTGAGGAATTTATTAACACTGTTGATGTGGAAAATGGTGGCGATTTTGCAATTAGAATAAAAGCCTTGTATCAATATTTTTATGATACTTTGGTTCAAGCCAATTTGAAAAAAGATGAATCGAAAATTGATGAAGTATTAAGACATTTAATTGATTTACGTGCAACTTGGAAACAAGCTATTGCAATTGCAAATAGCCAACGTGCAGTTGCTGGTGTAAGCGGTGGTGCAGATTACGAAGGTTAGTTATGTCTAAACAATTTGAACAATTGCTTATTTTATACAACCAAATCTTGGCAACTTCAACAGAGGTAAAAAATCTTATTTTGAAAGAAAATTACGATGAAGCGATATCAAGAGAGGGACACAAATCACAACTTGTTAGCAAGGCTGTGTTTCTAAAAAAACAACTTCATTTTTCTGATGAAGAAAATGATGCTATAAAATCAATAAACGAACAAATTTTAGCGCAAGAGGCTGAAGTTTTAGAAAATTTAAAGAATTTGAAAGAAGATGTTCTTTTAAAATTAAAAACAGTACAAAAACAATCAAAATTGAGTAATGTTTACGATAATGAAATCCCTACAGAAGGCTCAATTTGCGATTATACAAGTGATTAGAATGAATATTAAAAACGCAAAAAACAAACAAACCGCAGCTGGAATTTCGATGGTTTCAAATTCTGTTCTTATTGCTGTAAAATTAATAGCGGGCTTTGTTTCTGGAAGTATTAGTATTATATCAGAAGCCATACACTCCTTTTCTGATTTGTTAGCTTCTTTTATTGCGTTCGTTTCAGTTAAAAAATCCTCTCAACCAGCTGACAAAGACCATTCTTACGGGCATGGAAAATATGAAGATTTGTCAGGCTTAATTGAGGGTGGTTTGATTATTCTAGCGAGTCTTTATATTTCTTATGAAGCTGTAAAAAAAATTATTGCTCCGCATGAAATTTCAATAAGTATAGATTTAGGTATCTATGTAATGGCGTTTTCAGCTATTGTGAACGTTTTTGTTAGTGCGTATTTGTTTCATGTTGCTAAAAAAACTCAATCTCTTGCAATTTTTGCAGACGCAGAACACTTAAGAACAGATGTTATATCTTCTGCTGGTGTTTGTTTAGGTTTGGTTTTGATTAAGATAACAAAGTTGCAAATCTTAGACCCGATTATAGCTCTTGTTGTTGCTGTAATTATTTTTATTGCGGGTGCTAAAATTTGTAATGAAACAAAAAACAACCTTGTAGATAAATCCTTGAGCGAAGAAGATATTTCAAAAATTGAAAATGTTATAAAAGAGTTTTTGGGTGGGAATAAACTAATTTCCCTAAAACATTTGAGAACTCGTCATTCAGGAATTAAAAAAAATATTGAGCTTACAATTATTGCAAATAAAGATATGTCATTATTTGAGGGACATAATTTCTGTAATAAAATTGAAAAACGTCTTGAAGAAGTTCTTGGTAATACAGATGTGACAATTCATCTAGAGCCAGATGTTTAACGACTATTTTTTGCAAATTTGGCAACTTGCTCCACCAAAAATAAAATAGTGTATTTCTTGGAGTTTGAATTTGTGCTGGTCAAAAAGTTCTATAAGTTGTTCTTCATTGAAAAATAACTGCTTTGATTTTACGAGATAGTCATAAGGTATTTGGTCTTTATAAAAAATTTTTACAAGTTTTGGAATTATAAAATCAAATAACAAGTCGCCCAGCAAATTCTTTTTGCCAAAATCTAAATGCATAAAAGTGCCATTGGGTTTTAGAACTCTGTATATTTCATCTAGAGCTTTGTCGTATCTTTCGATGTTTCTAAGTCCAAAGCTTATTGTAACTGCGTCAAATGAATTGTCATTAAAAGGCAAATTAGTACAATCACCCTCAATAAATTTTATTGAGGGATATTTTTTTTGAGCAATTTTAAGCATATTTTTTGAAAAATCTAATCCGATAACTTCATTTTTAGAATTTTTACTCAAAAACCCTGCTATATCACCAGTTCCAGTACATAAATCAAGAATTTTGCCAGAAGTTTTTAAGAACCCTACGGCTTCTTCTTTTATGCGCTTGTGTTGTCCGAATGACATTATTGCGTTGTTAAAATCATACACAGTCGCAATCTCATCAAACATTTCTTTAATTTTTTCAGGATTTTTGTTCATAAATATATTTTAAATAAAAGATTAAGTTTTGTGAATGTCCATGTTGATATTTCATAACAAATCATTAAGAAGAAAATAAATCGGAATATGGATTAGTAAAAAATTTCCTAATGAAAATGAATGATATTTAAAGAATTTACTCAAAAAGAAAAGCAGAAAGACGAAGATATTAACAAGAATAAATAAAAGCGAGGTGTATTATGAGCGGATTTAATCCACAAATTAATTTTAACAGTCAATTTTCATCACCAATTTCAAGAACTGGTATGGCATACGGTCGTGTTTCAAACGTTGGTGAAACAGAAAATAAAATGAGTTTTAAAGACACAATGTGCAATATGGTTTCAAACATTAACGAAACAATGAACAAACCAGATGATTTGTTGGCAAAAGCTGCAAGCGGAACTGGCGAAGTTGATGTTCATGATGTTATGATTGCGATGTCACAAGCTGAAGTAACTTTGACAGTTGCAACAAATGCTGTTTCAAAAGTCATACAAGCGTATGATAAAATTGTACAAATTCAAGTATAAAATTGGAGTACAATAAGATTATATAATTATAATAAAAAAGACTGCGCAGGGAGATTATGGATTTTAAACAAATATTAGAAAATAAGCCTTTATTATATGGAATAATTGGCGGTATAGTAATTGTTTTAGCAATCGTTGTAATGGTTGTAATCATTAATGTTGGAAATAGTTCAAGCGCTGATAAAGCAAAACTCATCAGCGAAAAACCTATTCAAGAAGATTTAACATTGTTAACTACTGATAACATCGGTAAAGCTATTGAAATCCAAGCTTTACTTGCAAAAATTGGTATCACAGCTTCAAGAAGCTTAGATGGTACAAAATCTTCAATCGTGTTGAAAAAAGGTACTTATAACCAAAGTCAACGCGACGCCGCACTTTTAGAAATTGTTAAAAGTGGCTTAATGGACCAAAATGTTGGTTTGGAAATCTTTGACAAAGGTGATTTTACATCAACAAAAGACGATAAAAGAATTCGCTTAGCAAGAGCTATTAATGGTGAATTGGCAAGATTAATCCGTAAAATGGACGGCATTGATAATGCTTCTGTATTTATTTCAATCCCTGAACAAACAATGTTTTCTTCTATGCAAAAACCTGTTACTGCAACGGTTCAATTGACAACAAAAATTTCAGGTGAAAAATTACCACCATTAAAAATTAAAGCAATCACTAACTTATTATTAGGTAGTGTTGCAGGCTTAACTGCTGATAATATCTCAATTACAGATACAAGTGGAAACGTTTATTCAAGTATTATTGGAGCAGAAGATGAAATGCTTCAAAAAGTTGAAGAAAACGATAAATACATGCAACAAAAAGTTAATGCTCAATTAGATAGATTGATTGGTAAAGGAAACTTCGTTGTAACAGTAAGTACATCATTGAAGCAATCTCCAGTTGAAAAATCAAGCATTATCTATGATCCAAAACAAAAAGCATCTGTTTCTGAACAAACTTTCGTTGAAGGTTTAGGCGATGAATCAGTTGACAATAGTAGAGGTTCTGGAACAGCAAATGCTGTTAGCGTATACCTTCCAAACGGTTTGGTTACTCCAGGCTCTGCACATCAAGCAAGCGCATCTGCACAAAACAGAAATTACTCAAGACGTGCTAGAGAAACTCAATATGGCGTAAGCAAAACTCAAATTAATGAATATATGAAACCAGGAGTAATTGAAGAAATTTCAATTGCAGTAACTTTAGAAAAGAATGCTCTACCTGCTGAAACAACAACAGAAGAATTAAAAGAATTAATTGCAAGAGCAGCAAGTCCAAAAGTTAACCCTGAAAATGTAACAATTGCATTATCTGAATCAATTGAGCCATACTTGGCAACAGACAAGGGCGAAACTTTACCAAAACCTCAAGAAACAGGTAATCCTTGGTGGCTTGTACTAGCTATGGTTGGTATATGCTTAACAGGTGGATACGTAGTAGTATCTGGTAAAATCAAGGCTAGCCAATTGGCACAACAACAAGAAATGCAACAATTAAGAAATATTGCAAGCGAACAAGATGCTCAATTAAGAGATATGAACGCGAAAGCTGCGGAATTAATTGAACGTCAAACTCAATTGCAACAAGGCTTGATAGAACAACAACAACGCGAAGTTGTTCCGCAAATTCCATCACAAGTAATTGATGAAGCCTTGGCTGCAATTCGCTCAGATGTTGATTCTCTTGACCCTAACGAAACAGGTGAAAAAATCAAGAGTTGGATTGAGTCATAAAAAGACGATAAGCAGTTAAGCTTAAGTAAATAGAAACGGAATTCAAAATAAAATGTCAATAGAAGGATTTGATTATAAACAATTTGCAAATGATTTAGCAGGTCAAGCTGTAGAGCTTGTTCCTCAGGATTTTGATGATTTTCAAAAGGAATATGTAACAAAAACTCTTTTGAACTTTTCAAACTTGGCAGGTGAAGCGATTTCTAATGACGCAGAAGCTGGATTTAACGCTGAACAGGCAATTTTGCTTACTCAAATTATTGCAGAATGGTCATTTCACAAATCAGTAGACTTAATCCGTTCAGGTATTCAACCTGAATATTGGGACGGCGTAATGCAAAAAATTGCGTTTACGATTTTTGATATTGGTAAACAAACAATCAAGCAAGGGTTGCCTCAAGACCAGATTTTAGAATTAATTGAACATCACGTAATTAAAGCTTATGAAGGAGCTTTAGATGAACTTCAACAACGCGGTATCATTGACGAAGAATTAAAAGAACAAGCAGAAAAGCAAAACAACTTAAACCAATTAGTTGAAGAAGTTGAGGCACAAAAGGAAATTGAGCGCCAACAACAAGCCGAACAAGAAGCTATACAACAACAGCAACAACAAGCGCCAGTTCAAATGCAAGGTGGTGCGGATAACAAAAAAGCTTTCAAATTGGCTTCTTTAGCGTTATTGTTACGAACTTTATCGCAGGATAAAGTTGCATCAATTTTGAACAAATTCAACCCACAAGATGCGCAATTAGTGATTCAATATATGCAAATGCCAGATTTAAACCAACGTGTTGATGCAAATATGGCAATGCAGTGCTTAAAAGAAATTAAAACAAACTTACCAAGCAAACATTCGACAAGTCCAAATCAACTTATCTTTAGAATTAAAAATGCTCTAAAAAATACAACCAGAGAGCGAGTAGAGGTTATGTTGAAGCCAGAAAGGATAAATGTTAAAAAGTTTGTATCAAGCGCTTTGCAAGATGAATTGTATGAACTTCCACCAAAAATTTCAAATATTATTGCCCAACATATTGAATGTAGTGTATAATATAATCAATCATGATTATAAAAAAGCACAATAAGTCGGCAGAAAATAATATTCCTGTTCAGCAAACAACCAATCCAATTCCGCAACAAGCGCCTCCAGTAGTGCAAGAAGCGGAAGAAAAGATTGATATTTTTGACTTGGATAATATTGATTTTTCACAACGTCAAGAACGTCGTAGAGGCGATAGACGTCGTGGATATCGTCGGATTGATGATAGAAACTTAATTTCAAGAGCGCAAGAAGAAGCTGATACAATTAAAGAAACTGCCGCAAAAGAGGGTTATAGAGCAGGTTTGGAACAAGCTGAAAGTGATATTAACGCTTTAAGAGCAAAGATTGCTGATTTTATAAGTGCTAAAAAAGAGGTTTTTGAATATATCGCACCTGATATTTTAGAAATCAGTGTTGATATTGCAAGAAAAATCATTAAAAAAGAAGTGGAACAAAATCCACAAGTTATTTTAGATTCAATTGTTGAAGTTATGCGAACAATTTCAAAGGAGGAATCTAGAATTACGGTAAAAGTAAATCCGCTTCAGGCAGATTTGGTTAAAACAGAGCTTCCTGAATACATTTCTTCAATGGGTGTTGAGGCGAAAATTACAGTTTTGCCTGATGACACAATTGAAGAAGGCGGTTGTATTTTAAACACGAATAATGGGATAGTAGATGCATCACTTGATACACAACTTGACATTATAAAAGAAGCGTTGAAAGGTATGTAATGGCAGCACCACAACAAGGCGGAAGTCAACCAATAAGTGAATTTGCATTAGCGGGATTTGTATTAGTCTTAATACTTATCTTGTTAATGGAGATGCCTAATTGGGTTATTAACTTTTCAATCAGTATGAATATTACACTAGGTGTTGTCTTAATGATGATAGCCCTGTACGTACAAAAGCCTTTGGAATTGGCGGCATTTCCGTCAATTATTCTTCTAGGTACGATGTTTCGTTTGATTTTGTCAATTGCGTCAACTCGTTTGATTTTGGCAAAAGGTGACGCTGGTGAAGTAGTATCCGCGTTCGGACACTTCGTTACTGGTGGTAACATGGTTGTAGGGGTTGTAATTTTCTTGATTATTACTATTGTACAGTTCATGGTAATCACAAAGGGTGCTGAACGTATTGCCGAAGTTTCTGCCAGATTTGCCTTAGATGCGATGCCTGGTAAACAAATGACAATTGACGCAGACTTCAACGCTGGGTTGATTTCTCCAGAAGAAGCGGTTAAAAAACGTGAAGACTTACAACGTGAATCAAGCTTGTTCGGTTCTATGGACGGTTCTATGAAGTTCGTAAAAGGGGATACAATCGCAGGTTTGATTATTACAATCATCAACATTGTTGGTGGGTTGTGTGTAGGTTGTTTGATGAACCAAATGGCTCCAGCAGATGCCGTTTCAAAATATACAATCTTGACTATTGGTGATGGTTTGTCATCACAATTGCCATCTCTTTTAATGTCTATTGCAGCTGGTATTTTTATGACACGTGCATCAGGTGCTAACTCTTTGGGTTCTGATTTGGTAGCTCAAATCACAAGTAAACCAAATCCTTTGTTCTTGGCTTCAGGTTTCTTGATTTTAATTGCTTTATCTAGCCCTATAACAGGTTTACCATGGTGGCCATTTATTTTGTTTGCTACAGGCTTGATTTTTGCTGGTTTGTCAGTTCTTGTTAATGCAGACGTTCAATCTCAATTGGGACAATTGGAAAGTGTTCGTCAAAACATGCAAGACCTTGTTAACCCTAACAGAATGTACGAAAGACTTGGTGTTGACGTATTGAGCTTGCAAGTTGGTGCAGGTTTGCTTGTAATCGCAGACCCTGACCAAGAGGGTCAATTGCTGGCTAAAATTGCTGCTTTAAGACAACGTGTAACAGATGAATTAGGTTACATTTTGCCAAATATCAGAATTATGGACTCATCAGCTCTTGAAGCTAATGAATATTTGATTGCAATTCGTGGAAATACAGTTGCGACAGGTTTTGTATACCCAGGAAAATACATGGTAATTGCAGACCAATGGGATTCAGTAAAACCTGAAGTTCCAGAAGATGCAATTGTTGGTGTTGACCCAACTTATCAAACGCAAGCTTATTGGGTATCAGAAGAAGATGCAAAATCAACAAAGGCTATTACCGCTGTTGATGCTACAGACGTTGTAATTACTCACTTACAAGAAATTACAAGAAAACACGTTGATGATATTATGACAAAAACTGATGTGTTGAAATTGATGGAATTAGTTCGTTCTCAAGATCCAACTCTTGTTAATGACTTGGTTCCAACAATTATTTCTACAAGTGATTTGAGAAAAATCTTTGTAAACTTAATCAGAGAAAAAGTTTCAATTAAGGATATTATCTTTATTTTTGAACGTTTGTGCGACTACGCGAGATTTTCAAAAGAACCAGATATCTTGTCAGAGCGTCTGAGGGCTGCTTTAGGTCGTCAAATTTGTTTGACTAATGTTCAAGAGGATAAAGTGCTTTATGCATTAACTCTTTCTCCAGAATGGGAAAAAGTTCTTGATGACAGTTGTCAAAGAACAGAGTTAGGTACAATGTTCTTGTTAAACCCAATGCAGGTTCAAGAGCTTATTGAAACAACTGCTGCAACCTTAATGAATGCACACCAAAACTTAGGTAAACAACCTGTTATCTTGTGTACATCGCAAGCAACCCTAAACCTGAAACGACACCACCGTGCATATTTCC
>ERZ1024491.99-NODE-99-length-8917-cov-9.770594_pt1 | contig 8917 bp, 7 predicted proteins | sample MGYA00520797_ERZ1024491 | MGnify/ENA primary metagenome ERZ1024491 (study PRJEB33242, sample SAMEA3444319) | Homo sapiens | biome: Host associated; feature: Gastrointestinal tract; material: Stool | place: Uganda | collected 2011-01-01 ...
AGATTAGCTGAAGAAAACCCTCACGCAGATTTCGTTGCAGATGCTATGAAAGAAGGAAAAGCTACTGAATCTGTAAGAGATCAAGAAGCTATTAAAGAATTATTTGCTAAAACTTACGGCAAACCAATTGTAACATTCAAATCTACAGGCAATAAAAAAGCATCTCCAGTTAAAAACGTAGGTGTAATCTTATCAGGCGGTCAAGCTCCTGGTGGACATAACGTTATTGCAGGTTTATTTGACGCATTAAAACAAGCAAACCCAGAAAACAAATTATATGGCTTCCTAGGTGGTCCATCTGGTATCATTGAGGGCAAATACGTTGAAATGACTAAAGATTTCATCGACGCTTACAGAAATACAGGTGGTTTTGATATCATTGGTTCTGGCAGAACAAAACTTGAAACAGAAGAACAATTCAAAAAATCACTTGAAGTTTGCAAAAACTTAAACATTTCAGCAGTTGTAATCATCGGTGGTGATGATTCAAACACAAACGCTGCATTACTTGCTGAATGGTTTGTAAAACACGATACAGGTATTCAAGTTATTGGTTGTCCTAAAACAATCGACGGCGACTTAAAAAATGAACAAATCGAAGTTTCTTTCGGTTTTGATACAGCTACAAAAACTTATGCTGAATTAATCGGAAACATTCAAAGAGATGCTAATTCAGCTAAAAAATACTGGCACTTCATCAAAATTATGGGTAGAAGCGCATCACACGTTGCAGTAGAAGCAGCATTACAAACTCAACCAAACATCTGCTTAGTTTCAGAAGAAGTTGAAGAAAAGAAAATGTCTTTGAACCAAATCGTTGAAGATATGTGCAAAGTTATTTGCAAACGTGCAGAAAACGGCAAAAACTTCGGTATCGTAATCGTTCCAGAAGGCTTAATCGAATTCATTCCTGAAATGAAAGAATTAATCTCAAGCTTGAACGACTTAACACACGAATTAGAAACAGACCAAACATATCAAAACGTTCGTTCTGAAGAAAAATTCAAAATTATCGCTTCTAAATTAAGTGAAAACAACGCAAAATTATTCATGAGCTTACCAGCATTAATCAAAGCTCAATTATTGATGGACAGAGATCCTCACGGTAACGTTCAAGTTTCAAGAATTGAAACAGAAAAATTATTAATCGAAATGATTAGAACAAGATTGAACGAATTAAAAGACGAAGGTATTTACGTTGGTAAATTCTCTGACCAAGCTCACTTCTTCGGTTATGAAGGACGTTGCGCATTCCCATCAAACTTTGATGCTGATTATTGCTACTCATTAGGCTTTAATGCATTTGCATTAATCAACTTTGGACTAACAGGTTACTTATCATCTGTAAGAAATCTTGTTAAGCCAGCTAAAGAATGGATTGCAGGCGGTGTTCCTCTAACAATGATGATGAACATGGAAAAACGTCACGGCGAAATGAAACCAGTTATCCAAAAAGCTTTAATCAAACTTGATGGACCTGTATTCAAAGAACTTGAATCTCACAGAGAAGACTGGGCTATGAATGATAGATACCTATTCCCTGGAGCAATCCAATACTTCGGACCAACAGAAGTTTGTGACTTAACTTCAGTTACACTTCAATTAGAACACCAAAATTAATTATATATAATTAATTGAAATAAAAAAAGGGCGGTCGCTAAAGTGACCGCCCTTTTTTATTTTAACCTAGAACTTAAACTTCAAACATAAAAGGTTTACGTTTTTGATTATCTTGTTCTTGAGCATTTACCATACGAGCATCGTGATTACGTTCTTCTTTCATATCTTGAAGATCTTTTTTATCAGCTGGTGACAAATAGTTTTCAAGGTAAGATAATTTTGCGTTGTTGTCTGATGATGGGTGTTGAACTAAGTATTTAAGAATTTCTCGTTTCATACCACTTAACATCAAACTCTTTAATGTAATTGCATTTGAATTTTCAACAATTGAGTTAATTGCTGTTTGCTTATCTCTAGCACTCAAATTGTTATAGAAAGTAACTCTATCTTTAGCTTCAGCGTTTTTGAAGCTATCAGAGGTTACAAGGGAACTAATTGTGCTACCAGAGCGAATTGCATTTGTTAATTCTTGTGCAGTTGCTCTTGTTTTAGGAGCACTTGTTGTTTTTGCTGTATTTGAAGAAGTTGTTTGAGCTTGTTGTTTTGTTTCAGCCTTAGCCTCTGCTTTTTCTTGCTCATTTTTCTTCGCAATTTCTTGTTGTTTTTTCAATTCAACTTCGCTTGCTTTGCCTTTTTCTTTTTCTTCAGCAATCTTAGCTTCGTATTTATCTTGTGCTTCTTGCAAAGCTTTTTGTGTACTTTCGTAACCTTGTTCTTTCAACATTTTAATAATGTCATCTCGATTAGATAAATCATATTCATAAGAATGATTTGCGATGTTAGTTGAAACATTTTCATTATTTAAACTTATCAACTTATCAACAAATTCTTTTTGAATTTCGGCATCAAGTTCATGACCATGATTTGCCATTCTTTGAGCACCTGACATTTCCTCGTCATCGTGTTCAATAACCATATCTTGAACCTTTAGAGCATTCTCTTTATCATATTCTGCAACATTTTCAGCAGTTGCATTGTTAAATTCTGTTGTTAATTCTTGGTTTTCAGATAAAACTTCGTAAGTATATTCAGTAGCGCTAATTTGATTTTCGCGAGTTGCTCTTACGATTGTTGCAGAATGGTTTTGCGCATCTTCTGAAGATTGAATGTGTCTAGCAGATGCTTGCAATGCATAAGTTTCATTTTCACCACTTAAAACTCTTGAGCCGTCTTCGCGAGTAGCACCAATTTGTTCTCTTAACTTGCCAATAGCTTCACTGTTACCATATAAATCGACGATATCAATCAATGCGCATTGATTATCGCCACAAACAGCAATCTTACCTGCAGCAGTTAATGATACTTCACCTTGGATACCCAATCTTTGAGCATGGCTCTTAACACGTGATAACAATTCTCTTTGTGCTTCTGGGTTATCACCACTTTCTTCGATTGTGTTCATCAAAGACATAACAATGTCTTTTTCAACATTTTCATTTTGCGCATAATTCATGGAATTATCCAACGCTTCTACTCTGTTATCTGCACGTAATGAATGAATTGCTACACCCATTATTTTGCCGTACTCACCATTCTTTTGGTCAGAGTTACGTAATAATTTATCAAAGTCTTTTCTTTGTAAATTTTTTATTTGTTCATCAGTGTATTTGCCTGATGCTTTCAAATGGTCATAATAGCCTTTGAAATACTGGTGTAACAATTTAGCCTTTTGTTCAGGAGTTTTTGCCTCTTTAACGGCTTTTGGATAGCATCTTTGAATTCTTTCGTCAATACTTTCACCGTCTTTTTGGTAGCCTTCTTCACCAAAAGCAGCTTTTCTAGAAATAGGAGGTTCACCTGGTTTTTGTTCAGTTATACGATTACCGTTTTCATCCAAACGATAAGCCATACCGTCCGCATATTCCCATTTTTCAGTATTTTTTGTATTCAAATCTTTACCAGACTCTACATCTGATAAATTTTTTTTAAACAAATCTATATCAAAAGATAATTTTGGTGCAAACGAATTAGCTTTTGCTTTAAAATCCGCAGCATAATCTTTACCTAAACCATTAGAAGCAAAATTTTTGGTAGCACCAAAGTTTCCGCTCAAATCACCACCCAAACTAGGTGTAGAAAAACCTTTTGATGTATTGCCAAAACTTATATTATCACCAAATAAACCACCACCTTTGGTTGTATTTGTTGTAGTTAAACCTTTTGCGTTAAATACGGAATTCCCGTCTTTTAAATCCTTTAAATCAGCAGTATTAGTAACACCCCCAAAAGTGATTTGAATATTGTTTTTCATGGCAATATTCAATACCTCTGAATCTGGCATAAACTTAGGTATATTATACATTTTTCTTACTTGTTCAATTGTAAGTTGTAGTCCCATAGTTCGACCTTTTTATACTAATACAAATATATAAAGTGGTTTTTTAGCCAGATTTTGCCATGATTTCAGCCATGTTTTAAAAATTTTTACAAAAATTTACAAATCGCCAAAACCATGATGAATCCATGATTTCAAACCATTTTTTCAAAATCCATTTTATACTCTATTTACATTTGTGTAAACATTTGTTAAGATGATTTTATACAAAAAAGCAATTTTTTTCAAATCTCAAACTTTATATAAGTACGAGAGATTTAAAAGAGGATTTTTTAATTATGGCAGATAACAAAGTAATTAGATTACAAGTTTTAGATAGAACAGAAAACGTTGAAAAAGTTGAGGAAAAAGTTACACCTCCACCTGCCATTAACGTATCAAATCCTATTTATAAAAAAATGTTGGCATTTCACCACGCAAAAATCGGCGAAAAACTTTCAGTTAAAGATATTTTGCGCTAATATTATTTTATGTCATACATAAAAAGCAAAATCTTTTTGGTGTTTTCCAAACCCCAAAAAACAGCTTTATGCAATTTCTTGCGGGCTTTAGTAAAAAAGAGTCCGACTTTTGGAGTGTCTGAACTTGTAGAAAAATTTATTGAAAATGAAGATTACTACTTCAAAATGAACAACCCACATTTTGAGTTTTTGAAAGACTGTTTGTTTGACGAAAAATTTCAAGAAGAAGTTACTCTTTACATAAATGACTGTCGCAAGTATTATGATTATAAAGAGGCTCAAAGACCTTTGATGGAAGCGCAAAAGAAATTCGAAAAAGAAAAGAGAAAATTTTTGCAAAATGTCAAAATGCAAAAGGAGCCTCCGACCAAAAAACAACTGTATTATTACGAACGCCTGTGTAAAAAATATGGCGTAGAACAAAAAGATACAGCAAATTTATCAAAATTTGATTTAAAAAACATGATAGGTGAAATTTTAGATGAGTATTCGAGAAATAGTAAACTTATTGACCTCTAGTGGGATTGAGGAAAATGAAGCTAATGCAGAAGTTAAATTATTAATAGAAAAATTTTGTAATTTAAGCGCAATTGATATTGTTATGGGCAAGAAATTGGACCAGAACAAATTAAATATTGTTCGTCAAAAAGCCGAATTTAGAGCAAAAACTCGAACACCAATTCAACACATAATCGGTTATGGCTACTTTATGGGTGACAAATTTGAAGTTAGTAAGGATACGCTTATCCCACGTGATGAAACAGAAATTTTAGTTCGAAAAGTTATTGATATAATAAATAAAAACAACTACAAAAAAGCACTTGATATTGGCACTGGAACAGGCTGTATAGCATGTGAAGTTGCAAAATATACAATTGCACAAGTATTAGGTATAGATATCTCGCCAGACGCCCTACAAATAGCTTTAAACAATGCATCGACAATGAATTTGAATAACAAAGCAATTTTTAGAAAATCAGATATTTTTTCAAACGTAAGAGAAGATGAAAAATTTGATATAATTGTATCAAATCCGCCATATATTCCAATAAATGAGAAAGCAAATATCCAAAAAGAAGTTACTTTTGACCCTGACTTAGCACTTTACACAAACGACGAAAAAGGGCTAGATTTTTACGAAAGAATTTCAAAAGACGCACCTAAATATTTGAACGAACATGGACATATCGCGTTTGAAGTTGGCATGGGTCAAAGCGAAGATGTAAAAAACATTTTGATTAAAAACGGATTTAAAAATATAGAAATAGAAAAAGACCTTGCAGGTATTGATAGGGTTGTATTTGCACAAATCTAAGCAACTATAAGGCATTAAGACTATAAGGTACTAAGTTCACTTATATTCAAAATATCTTTTTATTACAATGACTTATCGTCTTAACCATTTATCGACTTAAAGTTCAAAATATTTGACTTCTTAAAATAAATCATTAAATAAATCATACAAATAGATGTATAAACTTAAAGCATTATACCCCATAATATAATCGTGAGAGTGTAATATGCCTTTCGTTTATAGACTGCAAAAAGTACTTGATTTTAGAAACCGTAAGAAAGAAGAACAATTAATGGTTCTTCAGAAAGCTCAGCAAGCCCTGTTTATGGCTGAGGCGGACATTCAAAAAAACAACGAGGAAATTGCGATAACAAAACAAAATCAAAGACACGCTGATTTTACAATGATGGAAGCGTATGACAACTACCTACACCATCTTTGGGAAAAAGGCGAACAGCTTGAAATAGTTCGACAAGAAAAAGAACAAATAGTTCAACAAGAAACACTTAAGCTTATCGAGCTTGAACAAGCAGTGAAAGTGCTTGAAAAGCACAAAGAAAAGAATAAGGAAGCATACCTTGCTGAACAAAAAGCTATCGAACAAAAAAGCATGTCCGAACTTGGTGTTCAAAGATACTTCCAACAAACACGAGAAACAAAAGAAGAACAAGAACTTCTTGAACAAATGCAAAAAGAGTTAGAGGACGAAGAAAATGGATATTAAAGCAACAAAATTACAAAATACCCAACAAACAACTTCATCAACAACAGTTCAAACACCAACAAAAACTGCTGATGGCAAATCTTTTATTGATGAAATGATTTCTTTGCCTGAACTTGATAACAAAAATACTGAAGTTGCAACAAAAACTGCTGATGGCAAATCTTTTATTGATGAAATGATTTCTTTACCTGAACTTGATAACAAAAATACTGAAGTTGCAACAAAAACTGCAACAGCAAATAATGCAAAAGAAACAACTGCCCAAAACAAGCCCGAATTACGAGATTTTGAATTTGTTTCAACACAAGAAAATTCTTTTGCAAAAACGTTAAATAACAACGCAAAAAGCACTCACCAGCTTAAACAAGCCGAAAAAGAGTTGGTTAACGAATGTGTTTTAATGAATGAAAAAACATCAAAAGTAAAAGACAGCAAAAGCGAGTTAAAAACAGCTCAAGCCTCTGTTAGTCAAAAATCTGACAAAGAAATTGAAACGGAAAACAATGATAAAGCTTTAGTTGACTACAAACAACCTGATTTTAATCAAAATAACAATGCACAAGATTTTGAAAATAGAGATAAAAACAACTTACCTCAAATTTCAAAAAATGCAGAACCTGATTTTACAAACAAACAAATTGAAAACACTGACAAAAACATTCAAAATTTAACAAATTTTGATAAAAATGACACAAAAAATGAAATTTTTGAAAACAATATAAAAATTGCAGACAAGCTTGACCCAGTTCAAGAGTTAAAACCAATTGAAAATTTGGCACAAAAAGATTTATCAAAAGGTAATTTAGAAAAAACTTCTATTATCAATGCACCAAAAGACACAAAAGACAGTGTTTTACCAACATCTAAAGCAGACAAAGCAGTAATGGATGTCGTTGACGTTGATCCAGCTCAAGCAATTAACAATTCAAAAGCTAAAGAAATGCAAAATATGGAAGTTATTGTTATTGAACCAATCAAACCTGTTTTAGAGGTTAGCAATTCAATTACAAACAACAACAAAACTAGCGACATAGTTAAATTTATTGATGCAAACTTATCAACTGAAAGTTCTTCTAAAACAACAAAGACAAAATCAACAAGTTCAAGTGCTTCAGCTGAGAAAAAAGCTCAAAAATCAATAAAGATGACAGAAGCAGATGCTAACTTTTTTAACAACTTAGTTGAAAACAATCAACAAACAGCAGATACAAAAACTGTTGATTCTTCAAACAATATGACACTTAAAGACATTGAAGAATCTCATTCTGCAGAAGTTTCAAAGACTTTATTGAACGCATTAAAAGAATCAAGAGAAAACAACAAAGCTTTCCGTGTTGACTTTGACAAAGATTTATCAGTAATCCTGAAAGTTAACAAAGACGGTCAAATTTCAGCAGAATTCCTCCCAGGAGATAAAGCTGTAGAACAGTATTTAAAAGCAAACATTCCGCTTTTAAAACAACAATTTGACGACGAGGGTTTATCATACGAAAACTTGTCATACCGTCAACACAAGAAAGAAAACGAGGAAGAAAAACGTAACAACAGAGGTAATAAAAAGGAGAACGGCTATGAATGATTCATTTGTAACTGCGCTTAATACGCAAAAATGCACAACAGAATGGATGAATGCCCTAACAACAAACATGACAAACATGTATACTCCAGGGTTTAAAGAAAACAAAGTCAACTTTAAAACCTTTTTAGGTGGCGCCGTTCTTGACACTTGTGATAAAAACTTCGGACAAGGTAAATCTACTCCAGGTACAGCAAACGCAAACCTATTCTTAGAAGGTGAGGGTTTCTTCGTAACACGTACAAACGAGGGTAAAATCATTTACACAAGACACGGTGAATTTGACTTTGACTCAGAGGGTGTTTACAAAAACAAAGATGGTTACACAGTACAAGGTTATATCCTAAACGACAAAGGCGAAATTATGGCTGGTACTAAGTCTTTGAGTGCAGACCTTTATGAAGAAACAATCACAAAAGGTGGTGCATTAGATGTTCCAACAACAAGCATCAAATTATGGATTGACCCTAACAACGGTAAATATTTAGGAAAATACGACGATTACGAAATCAAAAACGACGGTACTTTATACGGTAAAGCCGATGGTGGTAAAAAGAAAGTTCCTTTATACAAAATCGCTACAATGAGCTTCCACAATAAAAATGGTCTATACGAAATTAAAGACGGTCAATTCGTTGAAACAGAAGATTCAGGTAGACCAGTTTTAGGACGTGGTGAAATCCGTTCAGGTTTATTAGAACTTTCTAACGTTGGTTTCAAAGATAACATCGCAAACTACCAACAAGCAAAAGTTCAAATGGAGCTTGCAAACAAATTGATTTCATCTCAAAAAGAATTGCTACAAGAAGCAATGAGATTGGTATCATCATAACGAATTTCGGTAGGGTGATGTTGATCTCTATATGACAAGTTTTCGTATTCTAATCCTTCATCATTGAATTTTTGC
>ERZ1024491.100-NODE-100-length-8883-cov-10.303353_pt1 | contig 8883 bp, 10 predicted proteins | sample MGYA00520797_ERZ1024491 | MGnify/ENA primary metagenome ERZ1024491 (study PRJEB33242, sample SAMEA3444319) | Homo sapiens | biome: Host associated; feature: Gastrointestinal tract; material: Stool | place: Uganda | collected 2011-01-01 ...
TTATTAATATTGATATGCTCACAAGTCTTGTGTGGATACAAAATACAAGAAAGCATTAATGGCATTTACACACAACAACCGCGCGAAATGGAATTGATAGATAAATCAATTTCACAAGTTCAATATGCTCTAACTTTAAGGTTTGCAAGTAGCATTAACCTAAATTCACTAAAAGTTGGCGAAAATATTGTTTTTTTTCTTCCAAGTGACGTAAAGCTACAAGGTGGGGCAATTTTACCAGCTGGAACAAAATTTCAGGCAAGAATAATTCAAAAAAAGACAAAGAAAAATCCTTTTTCACAACGCATAAAATTTATTATTAATGAAATTATATTTACAGATGCAGAAAATTTTATAATCCTTTCAAACCCTCACCACTTAAAACCTCTAAATACAATTAGCGCAGATAGAATCTTAGGCAAAAATGCAAAAATTAGTGGAACTTATAGACTTGGAACAGTTATAACAGAGATTCAAGTACCATCTAAGTCAATAAAATTCAAGCCCGACACCACAACTGCTGTTGGAATTTGTATACTTGCAAAAACCAACAAATTTAATGCTAAAATAAAAGTCGGAACACCTATTACTCTTATTTTTGAAAACAATCTAAAACCAGAAAGGGTCTATGTAAGACAACAATGAACGACATAACTTTATTTTTTAGAAAAATGATAATTATTTTTATGCTGTTTATTGTCAGTTTTTCTGTATTGCTTGCAATTTTGAAACCTAAAAGCACTAATACCACTGCGCCAAAAGAAGAAAATACACATTTAGAAAAAATGTTATACAATAAAAAATCGACAAGCGATACGCAAAAAAGTACGCAAAATGTTGATTTTACAACCGACAACCATTTTGAAAAAGAATTAAAAATTGAGCAAAAAAAAGTTGAAGAAACACCACCAATTGATGATGTTCAAATAAATAATAATAAAAGAGAGTCTAATCACGCTAAAAGGCCTACTTTAGACACACCAAAAGAAATAAAATCCTACACTACAATTCAAAAAGAACTTTCAGAAAAATATAATAACGACCCAAATGCAGAAGTTTCAGAGGAAGATATTCTCAAATACATGAACAAGGTAATTGAAAGCCTCCCTCAACAATAAGTTAAATATTGTTAAAAAAAACTTTTAAGATATGATTATAAGACATTTTGAACATATAATTAAATATATGGGAGCAAGAAAATGATTTTAGCCATAATCTTGTTAATATTAATTTTAATAGCAACAACACTAGCAATTTTAACTTACACAAAAAACAAAAAACAATTTGTGACACTTTTGATTTGCGCTTTAGCAGTTTTTACGATTATTCCAATCGTAACAAAACCAGCACTACATAAGCCATTTTCAATAAGTATAATTGATTACATCGTAAAATTTAATACAGATGGCTCTATCACAACAACAAAACAGACAACATCAACAGTTATGAAAGAGGATAATCAGTAATGAAAAAGTTTTTTGCAATTTTATTCTCTGTATTATATCTAATTTCATCAAACGCTTGCTATGCGATGGTCAGTAAACTTTATTTTGTAAAAAATTCATCAAAAGATATTGCAAAACCACTAATTGAAAGTGAATTGTCGAAGCAAAAATATATTTTAAACCAAAAAGATCCTTATTATGCAGTTTTAAATAAAGATAACTACGTTATAATTATCTTACAAAAAAGTAGCGAAAATTACTTTTATTACTACCTTTCAAACAAAAACTCAAAATCAAACAAAAGCATTTTAAAAGGTTTAAAAAGTAGAAACATCGTATTTGAAGAATCTTTCAACAATTTCTATATAGGTAACTTTGAAAATCAAGCTCAAAAAATTCTTACAAATACAATGACAACATACGATTTTGACGACAAAGCTTACGCTCAAAATCAAGCAAATCAACAAGCAACAATTCAAAAGAAAGATGACACAGTGCTAAAAGGTTATGTTGGACAAGTTTCAAAAGGTTCGACTTTTAACGTATACCTACAATCACCAATAAACACGGCAACAGCACAAGTTGGAGATACTGTAACAGCGGTACTTACTGAAAACTGGACATATAACGGTAGCGTTATAGCACCACAAGGCAGTCTTGTTTCTGGTAAGTTAACAAAAGCTAGACATGCAACTTACGGTTCTATGAACGGCAGAGTTGTAATTAATTTTGACAACATTAGAACTCCAGAGGGAAAATCTTTCAATATTTCAACTGAAAAGATAGATTTTACAGTAAGCAACGAGGGTAAATTGACTAAAACCGTCCAAACAGTGGCAACAAGCGCAATTGTAGGGGCTTTAGCTGGACTAATTATCGGTGCACTATCAGGCGATAGTTCAATTGGTTCATCAGTTGCAATTGGTGCTGGTGTTGGTGCTGGTGGAGCATTAGTTACATCAACCGCAGAACAAGGCGTAGACGCTGAAATTCCAGCATATACAGAAATGGAAATCACGCTTCAAAAACCATTAAACGTTATTTTAAAATATTAATAAGGGAATAAAAATGAACAGCAAAAGACTAATAACAATCGGTATCTTAATTTTAGCCATATCAATCATAGGAAAACTTGTTTTTGTAATGGCAAAGAACATTAAACCTGACGAATTTCACAAATCTGCAGTAATTTTTGTTGTAGATTCATCAGCTTCAAACCAAAAAATGCTTCCAACTGAAATTAAGTATTTAAAATCTTTATGCTCAATACTTGACCCAGAAGATGCAATTAAAATTTTAAAAGTATCTGAAAAATCATACCTTATTTATGAGGGTTCACCTAGTGATACAACAGGCATTACAAAAGCAGTTGAAGCATTTACAAAATATGATAAAAACGATTATGGCACAGCATACGGAGAGGGCTTAAAAAAAGCCTTTGAACACTGCTTAACAATGAAAGAAAATGGATATGTTCCATCAATTGTTGTTATTGGTGACTTAGAAAACGAAGGTGCAGTTGAAAAGCAAATTAACTGGGATACTTTACCTGAAAATGTTAAATCTATTCAACAATATATCCCCGAAATATCAATGATGTTTGTATTTGCACACCCAGAAAAATTAGATTTTGTAAAAACTAAACTTAATCCAATTTTAGGAGAAAAGAAATTAATCGTTGCAAACGAACAAAATGTTCAAAAAGCACAAAGAAGATTTTTAGAAGCAATCGGAAGATAGGAGAAATAAATGGCTTTCACTATAATTACAAAAAATAAAGAAAAAACTTTTACAGATAATGAACTTATAAATATCTGTACAAAAGACGGATTTGATTTCAAATTAGACTTAGATTTTGACTGTATGCTTACAGTTCAATATGATGTAAAAACAAATAAATGCACAATTCTAAACCAATTTAATAACGAAAAACTTTTGTTTAAAGGCAAACCACTTCCAACAAAATTAGAAGTTGAAAAGCTTTGCAAAATTATGATTGATGGCACAGATGATTTTATTACAATTAAAACTATCGGTAATTCAACAAATACCTCATTAACTCCAGAAAATTTAACAGAAGAAGATTTAAAAGATTTATACGAAAATGGGGTTAATGCATCTGCAAGATTAAAAATTGAAAAAAGAAAATCAGAAATTGAACAAGCAAGAATTGCGATAACAAAAGAATGCTCTTTTGAAATAAATGATTTGAGAAACAAATTATCAATGAACTCAAAAACTGGCGTAGTTTTACACTTAGCGTTACTATTTGCATCTTTAATTTGTTCATTCGGGCTATCAAATTACATTATGGGTTTACAACTAAAAGATGCTGTAAATGTAATTCAAATGCCTACAAACATCAAAGCAATTATATTCTTCATGATTATAATTTATGGCGTTGGTTTAATGGCAAAACAAGGAATATTCTTATTATTTCAAAACAAAATCGGAGAAGACAGTGTAACTTCAAAACTTGCTGAACGCTTTATGATAGTAGTGTCAGCACTGTTTTTTGCAGTTGTTTATTTGATTAACACTCTTTACTATTTATCTTCAAACCAAATGCCAATTTTCGCAGTACTAATTTCATTATTTTTTGTGGCTACAACTGCTATTCTTGCTTGCGCTTGCGGTTATTTCAAACAAAACAGCACTGAATCAAGAAAAGAACTTGACAAATTTGAATACAGAGAAGATTTTGAACATGTAGTTAAAGAATATCAACAATGGATTGAAAGATTTGTAAACAATTTAAGCACTACAAAAATTAATAACATCAAAGACAAAATTTTTACACTTCAAATAAAATCAGCAGGTGAAATTCTTCTAGGTGTATGTACAGCGCCTTTCTTGGCTTATGGTGTATCAAACACTTTGGCTATGTGTTTCCCTGAAGCTGCAGGTTGGATAAGAATTTCAGGCTTAAGATTTAGCCCTATATTCTTAGTTTTAGCATCTGTAATGATTATTTTCGCATTCTTTGCTTTTGTTAACGCATTCACTTGCAACAGAAAAATTCAAGCATCAAATGTGTTGAAAAAAGACGGATTTAGCAATTATCTTCAACACGGTGTCGAAATCTACGGACTTGAGGGAATAAAAAGATTAAATAAAGAAATGGTTCAATCATTTGTTATCGGAGGTTGCATTATTTTTATTGAATTCACAATGAATATTTCTTACTTTATGCAAGAAATGGGTAGTGACCTTTGGGGCATGACAGTAAGCTTCTTAGGCGCTCTTGTTCCAACTGCAATCTTGATTGCTGAAACATATATGCTTAGCGCAACTAAGTTTGAAATATCTGCTTGCGACGATTTAATGGCAAAAATAAACTAATATGAATTATAATTTATTTGCAAAAATATCAATTTTATTGATTATAATATCAACTTTGTGTATTTGTATAACAAAACCGCAAATGCACAAGTCGCTTTTGGTGTTTAATTCGGATTACACAGTAGTAGAGCAAAAAGTTGAAACAAACGTTGAAACAAATCTTCCAACAACAACTCAACTTCCACAAAAAGAAGTAAAAACAACAAAAATTAATACTCCTGTTACTAAGCAAGAAGAAACAAAGACACCCGCAAAAACAATAAAAAAAGAGCCACAAGTTCAAAAAATTACTACCCAAACAACTCAAAAGCCTAAAAACACAACAAAAAAAATGCTTACGGCAAAAGAGGAAGAAATTGCGTGGAATATTTGGCGTTCAAAACTTCAAAACCAAATTATGAAAGATGTTAATATGCCAATTCTACCACAAGGCACTGTTTTTAAATTCACATTTGACGTTGACAAATATGGTAAAATAAGTAACGTGCAAACTTGGTCACTAACTTCAAGCTACACTCCATACGCAATTCAATATATAGCTCCAGTTATAAGAAGTTATCAAGGAAAATCAATTCTCGACTTCCCAGCTGGTTCAAATAGAATAACAACACAAGTTGAGGGTGGTTGGAAAATTGCAACAACTCAACGCTATAGCACACCACAAGATTATAACGATACAGAAAAAATCAAAAAGTGAGGATAAAATGTTTAGATGCAAAGAATGTCAAGCCGAATACGAAACAAAGCCTGATTACTGCGATTGCGGTAACGACACATTTGATGAAATAAAAATAGAAGTTCAAAAACCTGAAGAAAAAGAAACTATAAAAGAAAAAGTAGTTGAAGCAAAACCAGAACCTCCAAAACCAGAAGCGCAACCAAAAATTGAGGTAACGCAAGAAAATATCGTATCTAAAATATCAAAACAACCAAGCGATATTTCTACATTTGCATGGATTTTCTTTGCAATTTGTATTATTTTATCACTACTTATAATTTTTGTTATCGGAAATCCAACAGCGAAAGAAGATTTAACAACAGAACAGAAAGTAGAAGCTCAAACAAACGATAAATTACCAAACATAGACGATTTATGGAATAATAAACTTCCAAAAATAGAAGTAAAAACTATTGAACAAAAACCAGAAATTCCAGTTCAAGTGGAAACAAAAAAAAAATCAGTAAATGATGCGCCACAACCAGTAAAAAAAGTTCAGTCAAATTCTAAAAAACCTACAACAAATACTGTGGCAAAGACATCTAAAACTGTTCAAAAAACTCCAACTAACACTCAAACAGCAAAAAAAACAACTTCCTCTGTAAATAAACAAGAACTAGCAAATTACAAAATAAACTTACGAAACAAAATCGCCTCAAGAATAGATTTTGCAAGCATAGTCGGAGATGGAAGCTGTGTTGTTTCTTTTAAAATTTCAAATTCTGGGCAATTAACCAATAGAAATTTTGCAGTTCAATCAGAAAATACAAGCCTTAACGACGTAGTTTATAGAGCTATGATGCAAACCCCAAGTTATATCGCGCCACCACAAGGTTACAATGGCGAAACTCTTAGACTTAGCGTAAAAATTTACAGCGGAAGCTTTGAAGTTAGCTTAAATTAGTCGTTATAGAACTCATATTGTTGTTTTTGTTGAGTTTGATTTTGTTTTGGCTGAGTAGTAACAGATTGAGTTACAACAGTAGAAAATTTTGACAAATCATTCACTTTATAAACTTTTCCACCAGTTTTGTCAGCTAAACATGACAAGCCACTGAACCAACCACCAGAAACTAGTACAACATCAATGTGAACATCATTTCTTTTGCGCATTAATTGTTCTGCAAAAGCACAAGGGTCACCACCACAGTTTTCGCCACCATCTGTAATTAAAACTATTTTTTTACTTGAAGTTGTACCCAATCCGACAAAATCCTGATTTACAGCTCTATCTAAAGCGTACACAAGTGGTGTTGCACCACCTACACCAACAGAGTTCATGCCCGTAAGAATAGCAGACGCACTTGCTCTAGCAATTGGTGAAACTTGTTCTGTTGCAGCGCAAGCACCAGATACAGAACCTATACAGCTATTATCTTCTGTTTGAACTTTGTATTTACCCTTTTTCTTAACAATTTTACTTACTGTCGCCAAATTAGAATTTGTATTCGGGTTTGTTCCTCTATAATTATGACCAAAAACTCGGAAACCGACATTTACAGAAGATGGAATCTGTGCAACAATTGAACGCATCGCCCTTTTTGCTTCTGTAATACAATTTGCCATGCTTCCAGAATAATCCATTACAAATTCGATTGTACCGACTTGCCCTGAATTTACTTGATTTGATGCAACATAATTACCAGCATTATAAACGTTATAAGGATTAGCTTGGTTAGCAGGATTTTGAGTTGATGGTGAAACAACTTTTCCTTTTGATTTTACAACTCCAGAAGTGTTAACTTTGTATTTACCAGCAAATGCTGAACAAGTTGAAATTAGTGCAATTATTGCAAACAATGAAACAATTTTTTTCATACAAATATCCTTTTTGTTTATTATAACATACTTAATACACAATTAATGCATATCGTGGAAGTTTATATGGAGAATACTTACTTCCGACTGGTCCTATTTCACGGTATGAAACACCCAATTCATCGCACAATTGTTTTTGCAACCAATATTCTGATTCGCCTTGATTAACAATAAACATAGCACCACCATCGTTTAGGCAATCTTTCGCATGCATTAACATAGCTTTTGGTTGAAAATATTCCATAGGTAAACCCCAAGATTTGTGCTGAACCTCACCCACAAAAGGTAAAAACCAAGTAATATAATCAAATTTACCGTTAAAATTCATAAAATCTTCGTCTACGTATTTTGTAAAAGGTAAATATTTTATATTGTACCTCGCAATTTCTTTTCTACTATACAAATTCCAACACAATCTGTGTGCATCTAATTCAACACCTGTCAATTCCAAATGATGACAGCTGTTTTTAAAGAATATATACTCACCTTTTGCGTAATTCCAATTTTTAGAACCAATATCCAAAACTTTTAGTTCTTCCATGGGATAGACTCTAAAATATTTATCTAAAATATCCAAAATATATAAGTTTTCAATGCAGTTTTGACGAGTGATATCATTTTTCAATATTGTTAAATCATACTGATTTTGTGGAATTAAATCAGATACATTTTGAGGTTTAGGAGAATAATTTTTTCTCGTAAATTGAGTTTTTTGACGTATAAAAAAATCAAATTTGTTTTTTAATTCTGACATTTAATTTTCTCCGTTTAACCAATCAATACAAGTATTTACAAATAAATCTTCATTTTCTAAATATATATCTTCGGCATGTTTTCCGCGTTCAATAACTAATTCTTTTTTAGCCCCATTTGCATGTTCAAAAAGTTCATGATTGTGCCAAATTCTAATTATTGGGTCTTTTTCACCGCCAATAAAAAGAATCGGAACAGAAATTTTACCCACCAAATCTATTGGTACAGGCTTATTTTTAAATGGAGAACTAAACCTGATTGACGTCCAACGCTTAAATTCAAATTTTTTAAGCGTAGGAATAAACGCATTTGGACTAAATACATTGTTTTCAATTTTTTTAAAATCTGTAGGTGCACTTACCAATACTAATTTATCGACATTATTATTTTTTTTTGCGCAATAATCAATTGAAATTAAACTACCAAGCGAAAATCCCATTAAATAAACTTTTCTGTAATTTTGTTTTGCATAATCTACAACCGCACTCAAATCTTTTGTTTCTTTATACCCAAAAGTATATTTTCCACTACTTTTACAATGTCCTCTAAAATCAAATGTTATCACATCATAGTATTTTGCAAAACTTTCAGCAATTTTAAGAAAAGCCCAAGAATCTTTACTCATAAACCAACCGTGAGCAATTACAAGAACAGTATCACGACCTTTAGATATGTGATTATATGCAATTTTCACATCATCATCAGTTACAAGAAAGCCTGATTTTAGATTTTTTAATTCCATTATTTGCATATATAAATTCTAAAGATCGGAAGAGCACACGTCTGAACTCCAGTCACACAGTGATC
>ERZ1024491.101-NODE-101-length-8852-cov-7.391042_pt1 | contig 8852 bp, 4 predicted proteins | sample MGYA00520797_ERZ1024491 | MGnify/ENA primary metagenome ERZ1024491 (study PRJEB33242, sample SAMEA3444319) | Homo sapiens | biome: Host associated; feature: Gastrointestinal tract; material: Stool | place: Uganda | collected 2011-01-01 ...
GTAACAAAGATTATTACTATGTAAACAAAGATAATTTATACAATGACAAAAGTTTAAAAAACGTATTACAAAAATCAAAACCGCAAAGCAATATTAATCCGCCAGAAAACGATATTTTAAAAGCTGAAAGCCTACTTGTTAATTTTATTGATGGCGACATATTAAATAACGAAAAACATTTTTTATATGCTCAATTAACAAAAAGTTCTGAATTGAGAAAAATGTTTAAAGAATTTGAACATTTTGAACTTGTTTCAACTGATTTAGCACATACTGACGAGATTTTAAGCGATTCTGTGCTTGATGTTTTAGGGGCGCAACAAATTTATAAAGATGATTTGTCAGAGGGCGATTTTAACACAGATATTGACCTTGATGAAATTGCAGATGCAACTGTTGCGGACTTTGTAGAAGATTTTATTGATGAAGAAAATAAGGATAATAACATGTTGGAAGATGAAAATATAATTGAGGGTGAATTTGAAGAATTACCAGAAGATTCTGATGCTAAAATAGAAGAACCTGGAGAGCTAGAAAAATTACCATCTGACGAAGAACTTGCAAGTTTTGCTGACTTCAATGAATTTGAAAGTCTAAGCGATAACAATAATGACAATTCTGAAGTTACACTACAAGATTTTGAAGCTATTGATATGCAAAATAGTGGTTTTGAGGGATTTGAGGGACTTGAAGCAAATAATGAAGCTTCTGAACAAGATTTAACAGAATTTAACCTTGATGATTTATCAACAACAAATGAAATTCAACTTGACGATACAACCGCATCTCCTAGTGATATTAATTTAGAAGACTTCAACCTCGACAATACTACAGCAGATTTAAGCGATTTATCTGAAACTAATTTAGATGAATTTACAGATACAACTGAACTTCCAGAACTTGAAGATATACAACCAACTGAAGATTTAGTTTCGTTAGAAGAAATCAGCGAAGATACAACTCATTCCGACAATTCAATGGAAAAAGCATCTACTGAAAATATCACACAAGAAGAAATTCAACAAACAGAACAAACACAAGAGGTAGAACAAGGCTCATTACTTGACGCGGTTCAACAAGAGGGCATGCAAATTGATGGTATGGAATCTTTAGAACAATTTGAAGCACCAATTGACTTATCACTTCCAGAACTTGAACCAGATGCAGATTTACCAATGCTTGAGCCTATTTCAGAAATTGAAGAAATTCAACCAACAGAAGAAAATGAAATTCAAACTAATTCTTTAGATGATATTGCTCAAGATATTAACTTTAATGAAATCGAAACAGATGGAGTTAATGTTCCAGAATTAGAAGAAATTCAAGTAAACCAAGAGGGTGATATCAACTTATCAGAAATTGAAGATATCCCACAGGAAATTGAAAATATTCAATCACAACAAGAAGTTTTACAAGAAGCTGAAGCAACACAATCAACATCTAACGATACCGAAGATGATGATTTTAGCGGTTTGGAAGAATTTACAATGGATATGGCGGCTGCAGTTGAGCAATCAAATCCACATATAAATAATCCTCAAATGGCGATGGAATCTTCAGATTTCGAATTTTATAATTCAGATGAAGAAACATCTTCTGGAAGTATGGATTTCAATATACTAGACAGCAACGACGAACCTATAATAAACACATCTTCTAACACTCAAGAACAAACATCTAGTATTGATTTGAATGAATTTAACTTAGATGAACTTGATGGTACTGATGATGACGAGATAGCTCAAGCTAGTGATGCAAGCAGTACAAACATTGATTCAGAGTTAGATAATTTAGTAAACGATCACGATTTTAACATTGATGATATCAATTTAGACGATTTTGATATTGATGGCGCGGATATTAACCTAGACGACCTTGATGTGAACATTGATGACAACAATTACGCTAGTGATAACTCTGGCATGCAATTAAATGACATTCCAGAATTAACTGATGAAAACGTATATACACAAGATATTCCAGAGATGCAACAACCTCAAGAAACAATGTATAGCGATTTTTCAGCAGACAATTCAATGCAAAATGAAGCATATCCAGAACAAAATCAGGATTACAATAACCAGCAATATAATCCTGATTTTCAATCAAATGATCAACAAACTATTGAACAATTATATGAAGATAATCCTGCAAATCAAATTCCAGGTGAAGCGATTAACCAATCTTTCGCCCAAAACAACGTAAACAATACAGTTCCACAACAACCTAAAAAGAAAACAACATCTCCATTATTAGGAATATTATTGATTGTTCTTGTTTGCGCACTAGGATATATGAAAAAAGACTTTATTATTGATAAATTCAATACAAATAAAGGATTAAATTATCAACAAGACCAAAACATGCCTATTGAGGGTGAAACTCAAGAAGATAAGGACAATGAAAAATTATTAAACGACACAACAGCTGATTCTGAAATAGAACCAGATATGATGGACGAAAAGAAAGCTATTGGGGCAATTCCTGGTGAAGCTGGCGGACCACAAGACGTTAAGAGCATGACTGAAAGTTTGAAACAAAAAGCTAAAATGCCAGAGTCTGTTTCAAATGCATTTCCTAAAACACCTGAACCACTTTCTTCAAGTAGTTTAAAACGTTTATATTGGGAAATTCCGCAAGATTTAACATATAATGACGCAATCGTTAATTACTTGAAAATAGCAGGTAGAACAATGAAGTTCTCAATTCAATCAGACTTGTTGAACGCAACAGAACTACCATATTCAAATAAAATGATTGTAGATATCAAAATCAATAAATCGGGCGAAGTTGAAGATGTTAACACAACTGTTTCAAGTGGTTCAAAACAAATTGATTCAATCGTGTTACAAAGTGTTAAGGCGGCTCTAAAATACGTAAAAGCGCCAACAGCCGAATTTAAGAACGATTCTTACAATTTTTCTCTTATTATAAATTTCTAAGTTGTGATATTATATAAGTGTTAGTTAGCAGATTTTTGATGAAAGTTTAAAAATTGGAATTAGCGCAAGAACACTTAGACTTAATCAAACAAATAATAAAGTCTGATAAGAAATACCAAGGTAATGAAGATTTATTTGAAGACTTTTTTAATGAAACTTGTAAACGTTCATTGTCGATAGTAGAAACGATGGACGATAGTCAAGTGCTTGAAGCGTACTTAAGAAAAGTCGCATCAACAGCTATTGTTGTCGTGCTTAAAAATATGGGCAGAGTTAGACGCTCTCATCAAGGTTATGTTTCAAATACTGATAAAGAAACGTCAAGTGTTGAGATGAAAGAAACAGCTCTTTCTGGAAATTACGACACTAATTACAATTTTATTACAATCAATCCAACACCTGAAGAAATTGTTATTAACAAAGAACAGCTACAATCTGTTTATGATTCGGTTGTAATTGCGCACAGCCAAAACATAGAAAAACAATATCTTCAAATTTATGAACTTAGATATGTGGAAGGGAAAAAGCAAGCAGATATTGCAAGAGAAATGAACATTTCTCAATCACAAGTATCAAAAAGACTGTTTGAACTAATGGAAGCGGTAAAAAAATCTCTTAACTAACAAGATAACACGGTAAAATATGATTTGTCCAAGATGTAAAAAACAAATACCGAATGAAACCATCAACTGTCCTCATTGTAACATTAAAATCGGGACAAGATGCAAACATTGTGGTGCTTACAATTTAATATACAACAAATCATGCGTTGAATGCGGTACAGAATTAGTAAAATTCTGTCCAAGATGTAAATCTGCAAACTTTCCAAATGCTTCTGTTTGTAGAAAATGCGGGCATTCGTTTAAAAAATCTGCAAAAAAATTAACTAACAACTCTACACTTACTCCGCCTAGACAATTTGTATTGCCTGAAATTTCTAAAAAACAGCCAAGACGCAAAAAGGCACTAACAAATTCAGTTATACAAGAAACAAAAAATGTTCAAAGAAGTACCATTATCAATGTAAGCAACCAACCTAATTATTCAAAACTTGAGGGTAGCCCGCTTGCACCTGAAAAAGAATTATTGAAAAATTACGATCACATGCTTTCAAAAAGAACGTCTTCAAAAAAGGTATCAAATTCAACAAAACAACTAACTAACAAAAAAAGAACCAAAGTTGCAAAGAAAAAAGTTCAAACAGCAGAAAATGAAGCTTTGCAAACGCAATTAAACACACTTCAAGCACAATTGAGCGGACTTCAACAGCAACTTAACATTTTACCTCAACAATTGAACGCTATGAACATGACGCAATCGCCTCAAGCTCAAGAAACTCAACCTGAACAAGTTCAAAACAGTTCTGCAAACAACGATATTATTGCAGAAAAGCCAAAATCAAACCAAAAAAGTGTATTACCAAAAACGAAAAAAGTTGAAATTAATAAATCTACAATACACAACATTTCTGGGACTAAAAACAAAGCGCCAAAAGGAATTTTGCCGTTAAAATCAAACGTACTTCCAAACAGGAGAAACGTAATACCAAATCCAAGAAAAGTTCAACAACCTAAAAATATTTTATCAGAAGCCGCAAGCAGACAATTTAAGATTACTGAACCAAAACCAGAGGTTACCGTTCCAATTAAACCTGTACAAAACAATAACAGCAGTTTTGAATATTCACCAAACTTATTCACACAACAAAGTGCAAAAAATATTTTGGTTAATACGTTGTTAAATACTTCGGTAAGCATTATTTCACTTAGCGGAGCAAGCGGTATTGGTAAAAACATTGTTTTAAGAGCAACTATTGAAGAATTAAAAGAAAATCAATTTGTTTGGCTAATAGGAAAATGCACTCCGCTAAGCCAAATTACACCTTGTGGATTATTCCAAGATATTCTTTTGACTTTCTTTAATGTACCAAATTTCTGTGTTAATACGCAAAAATTAAGAAAAGATTCAATTAAATTCTTTAAAAATGAATTCGCTAACTTAAAATATGACGAAATTGATGATTTAATCAATTTCTTATACCCTGAAAAATCTGCATACTACGAAAATATTTTCAAAAACAAAAAAAGAACTTTCTCTATTTTAAGAAAAGTTTTTGACACTATTTCATCTAGAATGCAAACTGTTTTTGTGTTTGATAATTTTGAACACATTGACAATATGTCTTATGAGTTTTTGAAAACACTTATACACGGACAAACAGGTCTTCAAAATACAAAATTTATACTAACTTACAACGAACCAAAATCTGCAAAAACTTATTTATATGACAAATCGCTGACTGACAGTTCTTATGCTGATATATCATTAATTCCATTTAATGATAGCCAAACTGATACTTTTATTAATCAGTACAACCCACTATTTGTTGGAACATCTCAATCTTTGAGAGAAACTATTCACAAGCAAACTGGTGGAAACCCTGCATATATAGAACAAATCTTGAATTTAGTAACAGATTCGAGCAGAAATTATATTTCATTCTCATTACCAGAATCTTTTGAAGCGGTTGTAAAAAGAAGACTAGAAATCTTAAAGCAAGAAAATTCAATGGTTTATGAACTACTTATCGCAGCTTCTGTACTTGGTTTGAAGTTCTACCCTGTAGTCCTTAACCAATTATTCAAAATTGACGATAAATCGTTCGTAGAATTATTCTCAAGTTTACTAGATTTAAACTACATAACTCCAGTTAACGAATCAGCTTATGAATTCAAAAGTACATTGTTATGGAAAACTATTTTAGAAATAGGTCGCAAAGATAAAAACTTTATGAACATAAATGAAAAATTGTTTGTAATTTTATCTGGATTTACACTTTCATCTCACTCATCATTAGCGTTAATTGCGACAAACTTAAACGAAAATTTGAGTGCATTAAATGCTTGGTCTGAAGTTGTTAGACAAACTGCTGCTATTGGTGATGAAAATATCTACATAATGGCGCAAAAATATTCATTATTGCTAGTTAAAAAGCTACAAGGTTTGAATAGTTCATTAATTAAAAACAATATTTATGAACGTCTTGGTAAAATTATGTCATTCAACAATCCAAAAGCCGCGATTGAATATTTACCAAAAGTTATAGAACACGTTAGAAGATTAGAAGATAATTTAAAAGAATTCGAACTAACTGGCTACTTGACACAATGTTGTCACAAAGTCGGAAACCATTTTGGTGTAATAGAATGCGTTGATAATGCTGTTGCAAATATTGACCCAAGTTACGACTTAGAAATTGCTATGGTTAAATCAAGAAAACTTGAATCTTTACTTACAATAGGTAATTTTGGCGAAGTTGTTGATTTAATTGATACAGAATTACTTCCAGCTTTTGAAAGAAATTTAGACACAACAAGACAACATAAAAACATCAAAATTGAAGATTTGTTTGAAACATGGCTTCAAACCTACTTAATTCTAGCAAATGCTTTAGTCCTACAAGGCGACAACCGTTCAATCGGCGTTGTAAGTACAATTTTTGAAATTATTGAAAAGAACCATATCAACAATGATTTATATATTTGCAAAACTAAGTTAACACTTGCATTAGCAAACACTTTAAAAGGGGAAATAAAAGAATCTGAACAGATTTTGGAAGAAACTCTAAAACAATACAAAAATAACGATATTATGGACGCACAAGCTATTACAACTTGGAACTTAATCAGCGTTTTAAATAGCATTATGCGAAACCAACTTGACGGAATTCAAGATGAGTTGTTCCAAATAGTTACTTTCGTAAATAACAATAACGATATCTTTAGCAAAAATATTCTAAAATTATTGTTAGGTAAAGTTTTGAAAGAAAAAGGTAAATTCAAACAAGCTCTTGCAATATATTCAGAGCAAGTTTCTCACTTTGCAACAGAAAAGAACGCTTTGGGCGTATTGTTATCTTGGTATTTCATTTCAGAAGTCACACTGCTAACTGCAGGACCAGAAAAATCGCTTGAATACTCTCTTAAAGCGTTAGATATTGCACAAAGTCCAAAAATTCAAAACTTCTATTTTATTACTCAATTTAATAAAATTATCGGTGAAGCATATTTGGCTCTACAAGATTATGATTCAGCAAAAGCTTACATTGAAAGTGCAATCGGAATTGCTAGACAGTTTGACTTGCTTGATACATTATCAGAATTGTATTTCTTATATGGTAAATATTTACAAGAATTGTCTACAATTAAATCTGAATCACAAAGAGATTATGCAGTAAGCGCATTCAAGATGTATGATAAAGCCGTAAATCTTGCTCAAAACTTACACAACGGTTTACTTGTAAGTACTGTTATGGCAGCTAATACAGAGTTACGCCGTTATTGTCAAAAAAATGGCATTATAATTAGATAATTCATTTTGTTTATTTTTATACTAAAAGACCTACCAAAAAAAAGGTAGGTCTTTTAAAATATAAGTTAGTGAAATACTTTTTTAATTAAGCTTGAGCATTAACCTTTGCTGCATCTCTTTTATCTAATGCATCACAAACTTTAACACCTAATTTGTTAGCAAATGGAGTAACAGCTACTGGAACGAAGAATCTGTTAATTGAAGAACATACAACTAAGTCGATTGCGTTTTTAGCACCTGCTTTTAATGCTGCATTCTTAGCTGCATCGTAGCCTTTACCAGAGATTACGTTTGCGAATTTATCACAAATGTTACCTGAAACTTTACCTAATGCTTTAGATACACCGTATGTTAAAGCAGTTGAGATACCGAATGTTAAAGCTTGGTTTAATGCTGCTGTAATTCTTTCGTTTTTAGTTTTCTTTTTATCAGTTAAGTTTTTGTAAACATATAAACCTGATGTAACAGCTGAACTTGCAGTTGATAAGTGAACCATTAAGTTTTGGCTATTACCAAGTTTTTCCATACCTTTTACAAATGCATCAGAGTTACCAACTTTGCCTAAGCCTGTAGCAACCATATCAGTCATTTTGTCCATAGCGCCTGTGAATTTAACATTTTGTGCTTTTGGAGCTACACTATTAATTGCTGAAACGTTCATTATTTTGTACCTCCTTTGAAGTTATCTAAAACGGGACGTTGAGATTCTTGAGCTTGAGCAACTACTGGAGCTTGTTGAGCTGGTGCAGGAGCTGCATCTTTTTTCTTTCCGAATAATGCTTTGTTTACATATCCTGATAATTTAGATGTTAACAACGCTCTTGGAACTGCTAACAAGATGTCAGGACCGAATGATAATACTTTGTTTACATTCTTTTCTAATGTTGGATTAGCTTTCATTTTTTCAGATAATTTTGGTAAATACTTATCTGTATTACCCATTACCTTTTTCAAACCTGCTGAGATTGGTTTCATAACTGTAGATGTAATTGCGAAACCAATTACTGCTGATGCAATAGCGTGAGCTGCTGCATTACCTTTGTTCTTTTGTTCTTGTTCGTTTTTAGCAGGCAATGCCATAATTGTCAAAGGACGCAAGACACCTGCCATAACTAATGATGAAGCTGCGTTAAATGTTGCAGAGTTTGAACCTGCAAATTCAGCAACTTTTTCAAATGCTTTTGAGCCAACTACTGTATCAACCACGCCTGTAAATTGCGGTTGAGCGGCTTTTTGCATTGCTCCTACTGGATTAATTGCCATAATAGATACATTTCCTTTATTTCACTAACACAACTATATAAAGTATCAAAGTAAAAAAAAGTTGCTAGTTGAGTTACATGTTTGTAAACAAAAGTTTACAATTAAGTCTAATCAACATCTATTGGCTCTTTTAAGATTCCATCTATTGCTTCACGAGCAATAAAGACAAGCGCTTCTGGAATATTATCAATTGTACAAAGTTGCCTTAGCACATCGACTGTACGCTTGAATACACGCACAATATCGCCTTCTCCGATATCAACCTCATCAATAATT
>ERZ1024491.105-NODE-105-length-8782-cov-6.134296_pt1 | contig 8782 bp, 9 predicted proteins | sample MGYA00520797_ERZ1024491 | MGnify/ENA primary metagenome ERZ1024491 (study PRJEB33242, sample SAMEA3444319) | Homo sapiens | biome: Host associated; feature: Gastrointestinal tract; material: Stool | place: Uganda | collected 2011-01-01 ...
ATTTGTTAAAAATGTTCTAGGTATACAATCTTTTCCTAATGAAATTATTTGAAAAATTAAACGAAGCTAACAAAAAAATATTAGAAGAAATTCAATCAACAGAATCAATTTCAGTACATTTTAGACGTGGAGATTATTTAAAAGCCCGTGTTGCAAACGTTTTTGGAGCTTGCGGTGAAGAATATTATCAAAAAGGAATTGACGAAATTGCATCTAAAATTGACAAAACGCCGACAATTTTTGTTTTTTCCGATGATATCAACTGGGTAAAAGAAAATATAAAATTCAAATATGATACAGTTTATGTTAACATAAATTCAGGCAAACAAGGGTATTTCGACTTAGAATTAATGAAAAAGTGCAAACACAACATAATTGCAAACAGTAGCTTTTCTTGGTGGGGCGCGTGGTTGAACGAAAATCCAGATAAAATTGTTATTGCTCCAAAAATTTGGTTGAAGACATTAGACAATGATTATGATATAATACCTACAGACTGGATTAGATTGTAGGATAAAAATGATTTTTTCAATAAATAAAACATCAGAAAAAACAACTATTGAAATACTTGGAATTAGGATTAATTTTTCAGATAAAACTTTAAAGAAAATACACAAGTTAAAAGATTCAAACCCGACTTCAGAAGAACTTGGTAGATTTTTTATTAAGCTGTCTAAAAAAGGCTTTAAAAATTTAGACAATGTTGTATGGATTGAATATATTCAACATTTAGTACTTTGTAGCGACATTGAAGATGCGCTTAAGGAACTTAAACAATACAAAGAAACCTATCCAAACTTGAAAGATATTGAAAGATTTTTATTTGTTGCTAATTTTGCCTGCAAAAGTGGAATTTCTAACAACATAATAGAAAAAGCTTCTGATGTATATGAAGAATTAGAAAGGAATACAAATTCAGACATTTTTAAACAACTTATAAACGGTAAGTCGGTAGCTGTAGTTGGTAATGGGCCATCAGAAGTTGGCAAAGGTTCAGGCGCAGAGATTGATTCTCACGATATTGTCATAAGATTTAACAACTACCATACAAAAGGGTTTGAAGCTGATTATGGTAGTAAAACTACAATCCACATCAAAGGTCTAGCACCAGATATTTTACACGGTATCGATGACGATGGAGTTCAGTTGATAAACTATACGCTAGATCCAACAAAATCAATGCTTTTAGACGGGTATTTAGAATCAATGATTGAAGAATCTAAAAAATATAAAATTGCATACTTTAAAGAAGAAGTTATGCAAAATGCAATTAAAAATTCGACAGTTGCTTTTCCAACAGCTGGATTTACAACCTTGATGTATCTATTTACAAATAAAGAACAAGAAAACATAAAAGACATTGGTTGTTATGGATTTTCTTACAAGCAAACAGCCATTGATAACAAGAGTTCACACTACTTTGAAAAAAGACATTTCTTCAAAAATTTAAAACACGATTTAGTTGCTGAAGCTATGTTTTTGAAAAAATATCTAAATTATTAAGGAAAATATCTATGAAAAACTTCTTTTTAAGACTTATTTGCTGTCTAATTCCAATTAAAAACTGGAGAATACAATTTAGAGAAAAATATATTCGTATTCCACTAGTCAACTATGGAACAAAATTCATCTATGGCGGTGAAGACGGTCAAGAGGTTATTCTTAATGAGTTAAATAAAAATAAACCAAGTCTTATTTGCCGATTCGGTGGTACTGAAATGCGTGTTGTTGCTCACTATTTAAAACACATGCGCCAAAACAGCGTCAAATTTCCTGAAAAAATAAAAGAAATGATTGGCGCTCTAAGTGGATTTTTTCCGTCTAATGACTACCTTTTGTCTAGATTTTCAAGCGAATTTATTAACCTAACTAAAGACATTGACGTTCTTGCTGTTTGGAACACAAAAAGTGAAAAATTGATGTGCGAAAAATATGTTAACACTGACGCAAAACTAATTCACTTATCAGTTTTAGATACTGTGAACTACCAAAACCCTTGGAGCCAATATTTAAAAGGCAAAAAAGTACTTGTAATCCACCCATTTGCAAAAACAATTGAAGAACAATATCAAAAACGTGAACTATTATTTAAAAATCCAAAAACATTACCAGAATTTGAATTGATAACAATGAAACCTGTACAAGGTTTAGCTGATAGCCGTTTTGATTTACCATACAACAACTGGTTTGAAGCCTTAAAAGAAATGGAAGACAAAATTGACAAAATTGATTTTGATATCGCAATTGTTGCAGCTGGAGCTTATGGTATATTCTTAGCTCATCACTGCAAAATGATTGGCAAACAAGCTGTTCACATGGCTGGAGTAACTCAATTATTATTCGGAATCACAGGCAAACGCTGGGAAACTGAATCAAAATACGTTATCGCAGACTGCTTTAACGAACACTGGGTTCGACCATCAGAAGATGAAAAACCAAAAGGCTTGAACAAAGTCGAAAGTGGTTGTTACTGGTAATTATTTTTTCCAGCACTCAAAATATCTAGTCAAAGAGTTAATATTAACAAAGACTGATCTAACGTAATTGTCCGAATTTCTTTCAGTTGCGATCTTTTTTGCGTTTTCAAGTTTATCTGTCATTTGCAATCTGTTTAAATTTTCAATTTTATCAGCTAAATCATATTCGTTTAAAGCTTCAAAATAAGTTACGTTATCGCCTAATTGGTCTATATGACCTTTTAAATCTGAAATAATCACTGGACAGCCCAAAGCCATTGCCTCTAATGGTGGAATATTATCTGGGCCTAAAAGAGAGGCGTAAACAAGCGAGTGAGCATTTTGATATAACGCAACAAGTTCTTCTCTTGTAATAAATCCCGCAAAAATAATATTTTCCGAAATACCTAAATTTTTAACTTCTTCTTCAATATATTTTTGGTTAAACTTGTCAGCACCAGAAAATACAGCTTTAAAATTTATACCCCTATCTTTCAAAACCTTAATCGCTTTTACAATTCTGATATGGTTTTTATGTGCCCAAAATTGAGCAGGATAATAAACATATTCTCCTTGTTTCAAGTTTAATTTGTCCAAGATTTTTTCGTCTGACTTAATATTAAAAATATCTCTTGGCGTTGGCATTTCTACAATTTTAACCTTATCTGGCTCTACATTGTAGAACGTACAAATATTATTTTTACCCTCGTTATTACCAACAAAAATCATAGATGCTTTTTGCAAAGGTTGAGTAAAATTTATTTCGCGTTTTTCATATTGATGTTTAAGCGAAACCTCTGGGAATAAAGGCATTACTCGATGACCTAAATCCCATAAAGTAAATACATAAGGTAGCTCAGTATATGCATACTTTGGAGTGCAATAATACACTAAATCAATATTATCTTTTTTTACTGTCCAATTAAAAATATTCTTCTTTATAAATGGTAAAAAGTTCAATCCACAAGCTTTTTTTGCCAAATTAACAAATTTTACTCTGTCTGTGTCTACATACAAATCTTTATTCGAAAGATAATAAACAACTATTTCATGAGGTATTTCAAGGTTCAATAGAGAATCAATGAAGTTAGCTTCAAAAATATGACCACCGCCAACTGTTGATTTAAACATTTTACCTACATAAATACCGATTTTCATTGATTATTTACCTTTTCTTCCAATCCAGCCATGAGCTTTGATAAACTTTTTGTATTTTTTGAATGCATCGTTGTATTCCCAACACTCAACAATTGGTTCCAACTCTGCAACTACGTCTATAGCTTGTTTTACGTAATTATCAGAACTTCTTTCAATAGCTAACTTTTTACCAGCTTCTTTTTTATCTTGAGATACGCCGTTATTCATAACATCTTGAATTTTATTAGCTAAATCAATATGGTCAAACACATCAAAGAACGTTACGGTATCACCTAATTGTTCTCTGTGACCGTCTATACCTGAAACAATTGCAGGACATTCAAAATATAACGCTTCTAATGGTGGAATATTATCTGGACCATAAACAGAAGCATAGGTTAAAGCTAATGCGTTTTTATATAAGGCACAAACTTCTTCTCTTGAAATAAAACCAACAAATTTAATTTGATTTTCTAAACCGTATTCCTTAACTTTTTGTTTAATAAAATTCAAACGAGTTCCAACACCGCTAAACACACAAGTTAATTCAACACCGCGATCTTTTAACTCTTTTACTGCCTTAACTATTCTAATATGGTTTTTATGAGCCCAAAAATGTGCTGGATAGTAGATAAATTTTCCTTTTTCTAGATTAAATTTTTCTAAAATTCCCTCATCAGGTTCTAAGCTGAATACATCTTGAGGTGTAAACATAGGAACCAAACGAACTTTTCTTTCATCTACAGGATAATATGTGCAAATATCGTGTTTTCCAACATTGTTACCAACCAAAATTCTTGTAGCCCTAGGTAATTTATAATTATATCCACCTTGTCTAGCATCAAAACCACCTCTGCGAGAAACTTCTGGAAACGCAGGAATATCATTATGATTCAAATCCCAAACGGTAGTTACCTGAGGCAAATCGACATTGTTGTATAAAGATGTATAATAATACATTACTTGAATATCGTACCAATATAACCAAAATCTAAATAATTTAGACGGTTTTATCATACGACTTTTAGGGTCGATATTTACGTATGTAATATGTTCAGTATCTTCAAAAAGTCTTTTTTTAGAAAAATAGAAGAAGAAAATATCATGTTCTGTTTCTAATCTTTTTAAAGATTCCAAAAAGTTCATTTCAAAAGTGTGTCCGCCACCGACTTCAGCACTTTGGAAATGTCCACCGTAAATACCTATTCTCATTTTTTAAAATTCCTTTATCAATTTGCAAATATATTCAATATCGTCTTTAGTTAAATTGCTTGCTGATGGCAAATAGAAACCATTTTCAGTTAAATTATCAGTTACAGGATAATCACCACTACCATCACAGCCAAAATCTAAAAGACATTTTTGTCTATGCATGCCAGTAAATAACAAACGAGTATCAACACCATTTTCTTTCAAATGAGCAATTAATTCATCTTTTGTATGACCATAAACATTAGGGTCTAATAAAATTGTATTCATCCAACAAACGTTAACAGAATGTTCTTCATCTTTTTGGAAAGTTACACCTTTAACGTCTTTAAGGAATTCTTTATAAAGATTGTGATTTCTAATTCTCATTTCTTTATATTCATCAGCTTTTTCGACTTGAGCCAAACCGATTGCAGCGTGAATATTACTCATTCGGTAATTAAATCCGATATCGTTATGTTGGTAAATTCTAGGTCCGTTTATTGGAAAGCTCATATTTTTCAAATAACGACATTTGTCATAATATTTTTCATCTTTCATAACAACCATACCGCCCTCACCAGTTGTAAGGTTTTTGTTTGCAAAGAAAGAGAACGATGCTATATCAGAGAAACTTCCAACTTTTTTACCGTCATAAGTCGCGCCGTGTGCTTCCGCAGCATCTTCAACTATAAATAGATTATGTTTTTTAGCAATTCTTTCAATTTCTGCCATATTACAAGGATTTCCGAAAATATGAACTGGCATAATTGCTTTTGTGTTTGGAGTAATTTTTTCTTCAATCTTTGTAACGTCAATATTCCAAGTATCTTTGTCTGCATCTACAAAAACTGGTTTTGCACCTGTATAGCAAACTGAATATGCACTTGCAATCATTGTAAAATCAGGAAGAATAACTTCATCTCCTTTACCAATTCCTAATGCAGCTAAAGCTAAATGCAAAGAAACGGTTCCATTACAAACAGCAACACCATAATTGCAATCGCAATATTTTGCAAATTCTTCTTCAAAAGATTTTACATATTTACCAGAAGATGAAATCCAACCTGTTTCCATACAATCTGCAACATAAGCTTTTTCATTACCATTTAAAAATGGTTCGCAAACTGGAATATTTCTTTTTAAATCTGTCGTCATTATACTAATTTAACCTCACTGTTATCGACACCTCTAAAGCGAACTTTATCTTGTTCACCTAAATATGGTCCTTGTTTTATTTCAATCATTTCAACTTCTTCCAAGCATTCAAAACCATGTCCACCAAATGCTAAAAGAATTATATCACCTTGTTCAATAATATGGCTTTCAATATAAGTTTGGTCATCTTCATAAAAATCTACTCTTAATTTTCCTTTTCTGATAACCAAAACTTCTTTTGTATAAGAAACTTCTCTAGGCACAACATTATGCGTATGTGCATCTATTCTTTTACCTTTTGGGTGCTTCATATATGCCAATTGTTGAGAAAAATCATTTGGTGTAAAAAATTCTACACCATCTTTTGAATAATCATGTCTTATAATAATTGCAAGAGTTTTACCCTTGTATTCAATATGCTTAATTAAATCGTTCATAACTTTCTCCATAAAAATATACTAACACAAAATTTTTTTCATGATAAGATATTATTATACAAACAAAACGATTATAACAAGGAGAAATTAATGAAAAAGGCTTTAATTACAGGGGTAACTGGTCAAGATGGTTCTTACTTATCAGAATTATTACTTGAAAAAGGATACGAAGTTCACGGTATAAAAAGACGTTCTTCATCTTTCAACAGCTCAAGAATCGACCATTTATACCAAGATATTCATAACAAAGATTCAAAATTCATCTTACACTACGGTGATTTATCAGATTCAACAAACTTAGTAAAATTGGTTTATGATATTCAACCAGATGAAATTTATAACCTAGCAGCTCAATCTCACGTAAAAGTATCTTGGGATTGTCCAGAATACACAGCAGATTGTGATGCTTTAGGCACATTAAGATTATTAGAAGCAATCAGAATTAACCATCTTGAAAAGAAAACTAAATTCTATCAAGCTTCAACTTCAGAGTTGTACGGTTTAATTCAAGAACCAATTCAAAAAGAAACAACTCCGTTCTACCCACGTTCACCTTATGCAGTTGCAAAACTTTATGCATACTGGATTTGCGTAAACTACAGAGAATCATTCGGAATTTTTGCTTCAAATGGTATTTTATTCAACCACGAATCTCCAAGACGTGGTGAAACATTCGTAACTCGTAAGATTACAATGGCTGCAACAAAGATTAAAGTTGGTTTACAAGATAAATTGTATTTAGGTAACCTAGATGCAAAACGTGACTGGGGACACGCTAAAGATTACGTAGAAGGTATGTGGAGAATTCTCCAACAAGATCACCCAGACAACTACGTTCTTGCAACAGGCGTAACTACTTCTATCAGAGATTTCTGTAGATTAACATTCAAACGTTTAGGCATTGAGCTTGAATTCGTAGGTCAAGGCGTAGATGAAAAAGGTATCGACAAAGCTACTGGTAAAACATTAATCGAAGTTGACCCTCGTTACTTTAGACCTGCAGAAGTAGATTTATTGTTAGGTGATAGCACAAAAGCTAGAACAGAATTAGGTTGGAAACCAACTTATGACTTAGAAGCTCTTGTTAACGAAATGGTTGATTCTGATTTAGAATTAGCTAAGAAAGAAAAAACTCTTAAAGAACACGGATACGAAGTTCTTGTTCCTCAAGAAGTTTAATTATAATTATATTTGGCGGGCGATGCTTTGCATCGCCCGCCTTAAAATAGAACAACGTAAAAGGAAGTTGGATTTATGATAAAAAAAGATGCAAAAATTTATTTGTCTGGACATAGAGGACTTGTAGGTGGTGCTATTTTAAGACGTCTACAAAAAGAGGGATTTACAAATATCATCACAAAAACTCACGCTGAATTAGACTTAACAAATCAAGCTGCAGTTGATGCATTTTTTGAAAAAGAAAAACCTGAATATGTAATTCTTGCAGCAGCTAAAGTTGGCGGAATTATGGCAAACTCTCAATATCCAGCCGAATTTATTTACCAAAATCTTATGATTGGTACAAATATTGTTCATGCCAGTTACAAAAACGGAGTTAAAAAGCTATTAAATCTTGGTTCTTCTTGTATTTACCCAAGAATGGCACCACAACCAATGAAAGAAGATTGCCTTTTAACATCAGAATTAGAAAAAACAAATGAAGCTTATGCTTTAGCAAAAATTTCTATCATCAAATTGTGCAAATACTATAACGAGCAATATGGCACAAACTATATTTCAGGTATGCCAACTAACCAATATGGTATTGGTGATAACTTCAATATGGAAACCGCACACTTATTGCCAATGATTTTAAGACGTTTTCATCTTGCAAAACTATTAAGAAATAATGATTTTGAAGCAATAAAAAAAGACATCAGACGTTACAAACTTGGTTGGGGCTTAGATGAAAAAGTTAATGATAACAACCTTGAAGAAATTTTGAACGAGTTAGGCGCATACAGAGATAAAGTTGTACTTTGGGGTGATGGCTCTGTTTATCGTGAAATGATGTGTTCAGACGACTTGGCGGACGCTTGCGTATATTTACTTTTAAACAAAGATTATGATGAAGTTGGCGAACTTGTAAATATTACAAAAGGCGACGATATTCAATTGAAAGACTTATTTGAGATTGTAAAACGTGTCGTTGGTTTTGAGGGTGAAATTGTTTACGATAAATCAAAACCAAACGGAACACCGAGAAAAATGATGGACGCAACTCATATCAAAGAACTTGGTTGGGAACCAAAAATCGAATTAGAACAAGGTATTACTGATTTTTATAATTGGTACTTGTCACTTGATTAATAAAATATTTATTTTAATGGCGGAGCCTTTGGCTCCGCCATTTTTTATTTATATTTTTTTTAGTATTTCAATATCATTTTTAACAAGTTCCAACCC
>ERZ1024491.108-NODE-108-length-8562-cov-5.995063_pt1 | contig 8562 bp, 6 predicted proteins | sample MGYA00520797_ERZ1024491 | MGnify/ENA primary metagenome ERZ1024491 (study PRJEB33242, sample SAMEA3444319) | Homo sapiens | biome: Host associated; feature: Gastrointestinal tract; material: Stool | place: Uganda | collected 2011-01-01 ...
ATTTGCAAAAAAAGATAAAATCGTTTAATATATCCGTATGCAATATAAGTTTTTAAATTTCTTTTTAGACAAAAAAGATATATTAACTCAAAACAATGAGATGATAGATCCTATTTTGATTGAAAACAATGCAGAACAACTTGGTGATATTTACGAGTTTTATAAAAATGAACGTCCTATTTTATATGTTAATGGATTTTTGGGTACAGGTAAAGTTCAACTTATAAATTATTCTACAAATTTTCTATCAGATGAAACTATTGTTTTAAAATATAACTGCTTTGAAACAACTATTCTAGACGATATCTTTTTAACCTTCTTTGAAGAATTTAAGAAACTTGAAACGCAGAAAATAATTAACACCCCAAAAATAAAATCGGAAAACTTCAATCAAAAAATTCACTCTTATTTTTCAACTATTGAAAAACCAATTTTGATTGTACTTGATTCCTTTGAAGCTCTCACAGAAGAAAACAAAAAAGAAACTATTGATTTTATATTGCATTTGGTAAAATTCCAAAAAGTAAAAACAATACTTATTGGAAGAACATTTAAAGCTTCCTATTTTCCAGAGAATTACCCACTTGATAGGGTTACAACAAGTCCCTTGGAAAAACACCTATTTGAAAAGTACTTAAAAAATAAAAAAATAAAGTACACTCAAAAAATACTTGATGATTTATACAAATACACCAGAGGATATCACTTTTTCCTTGAATTATCTTTAAAGATAATGGAAATTAAGCAACTAACGCCAGAAGTTTTTTTGGAAAATTTCAAAAAAAGTTTTATGAACTACTACGAATATTTGGAAAAAGAGTCTATAGACTTAATTCCAGCTATCGCAGTTAGATTTTTTTGGCTATTGTGCCTGTTTAGACACGGTATGAGCATACCTCTTTTAAAACAACTTAAACTCTACGATGAAGATACTATCAAGATATTACTTGAAAACAAGATTTTAACAAGAGAAAATAATCAGATTTATGTTCAAGACTACTTTAAAGAACAAGTTGATGTAACAATTCCACAAAATGTTGCAGTAAAAATTCACCAAAACATCATTGATATTTATGAGGCACAATTGCCTTTAAAGCCTTTAGAAAGAACTATATTGCTTTCTCGCCAAACAATGAGAAAAGAAATTGAGTATCACAGTTTATTTTTACCTAAGAAAATAAACCCTGCTGATATTGCGCAAAATACACTTGGTTTTGTTTCCTACACTAAAGATAAATCTCTAGATGTAAAACAACCTACTATTCAGCAACAACCAACTCAAACACCAACTTCAAATGCACCTAGTCAAAATGCTCAACAACAAGGTCATTGGGTAGCATCTAACGAGCATAACGAAGTTCAAATGCCACAAAATGTTAACGTAAATGTTGATTTAAGCAAATTAGGTTTTGATGTAAAAGATTTGCCATTCAAATTAACTCAACAAGAAATGGAAATGCTTGCAGCGAGCGTTGCTAGTATTCAAGAAGCACACGAAAAAATGCCGAATGTGAATATTAATATAAATGATACATCTGCAAATAACGAAGCTTCTGTTGAGCAACAACAACCTCAAGAGGAAGTTAAGTTGACTCTTGAAAACTTAATTAACATGGCAAGAGAGCAAGAAACTCAATATCAATATCCTAAAATGATTGAGCTTTACCAAACAGCTTTAACGTACAAAGATGATAACGATTATTATACTCATCTTCCCGTAATATATACAAAACTCGGTTTTGCGTACCAAAAAATGTCAGATTGGGAAAACTCTTTAAAGTATTACGAGCTTGCAAGAGAATTTTACGAACAAACTTTTGAAAAAGCAAAAGAAAATTATATCAAATTAAGTATCGCTAACGTATATTACGAAACTTACAAACCAGAAAAAGCGAAAACTTATTTAATTGAAATAATAAACTCTGATGACATGCCTGAAGTTTTGACAACAAAGGCTTATATCACGTTGGCAAATATTGAAGATAGTCTTTCAAATATAAACAGTGCGTATGAATATTACAAAAAAGCTATTCAAATTTCTAATCCTACAATGGACACAGAAACATTATCAGAATTGTATTTTAAATATGCCTTAATAGCAGATGATAAAGGTAATTCAGCAGAAGCGATTGAATATTACACAAAATGTATAAACCTAAGTGATGATGACAACTTGAACAAATACTTATCTGCTGCATATTCAAATATCGCAACATTACACTTAGAAAAAAATGACAAAGCTTATGCCGTAAAATGTTTTGTCAAAGCTTACGAACTTGACGCAAAACACGATAATTACGACGGAATGTACTTTTCAGCGACAAAACTTGCTCAAATGGCACAAAAAAATTATCCAGACAAGGCTATTGAGTACTTGAATAAAGCAAAAGAATGCGCTAACAAGTTAAACGACACGTTCTATATGGCATCAGCTTCTCTTGCGACTGGAGATTTTTATTATTCTCAAAAACGTAATGAAGATGCGCTAAAAGAATATTTTACAGCCTTTAAAATAGCTAAAAATGATTTCAGCAAAGACAATTTAAATAAAATTCAAATGCGTATTGATGACATCAAGTTTAGAATTGGCCAAGAAACATACAATAAAATTGAAACAGAGTTTAAAAATGCCGAACAGTCAAATATTCAATAAATACAAGGAGCTGTTTTTATCCAAAAATAGCGTATTAAATTTAATTTCTAAAAACGATGAAAAAGTTTTAGAAGAAAAACACATTTTTGATTCGCTTTCAATAAAACTTTTCTTTGATAAATATGGAACCAAATTTAAAACTCTATTAGATATAGGGACTGGCGGTGGATTTCCTGCTTTGCCTATTGCAATTGAATATCCAAGCATACAGATTACAGGCATTGATAGTACAAACAAGAAAATAAATGCAATTTCAGATATCGCAAAGGATTTAGAGTTAAAAAATTTTTCAACTATTTGTGACAGAGTTGAAAATTTAAAAGACATGAAGTTTGACCTAATTACAAGTAGAGCCGTTGCAAAACTTGATTTGATTATCAAATATGCACTACCTCTTTTGAAAAAAGATGGATATTTAATTGTATACAAATCAAAGCTTGTTGAGCAAGAAATTCAAGATGCAAAGCAAACTTTAAAAAAATACAAAGCAAAAGTTGTTGATATTTTAGATTATAAACTTCCTCTAAAAGAAGTATTTGAAAGGAATTTAGTCATTATAACCCATGCTTAATTTACGTCCTTTTTTACCAATCATAATGCTTACTATTTCAAATGTTTTTATGACATTTGCTTGGTACGGTCATTTACGCTTTAAAAGTACAACTTTATGGATTGTAATCCTTGTAAGTTGGGGTATAGCTTTCTTTGAATACTGTTTTCAAGTTCCAGCAAATAGAATTGGTGCAGAATTTTACACTGCAGCACAGTTAAAAACAATACAAGAAGTTATTACATTGATTGTTTTTTCTGTCTTTTCAGTTTTGTACCTAAAAGAACAATTCCGTTGGAATTACTTAGTCGGATTTATTTTTATAATACTTGCAGCGTTTTTTATTTTTAAAAAATGGTAATATCTTGACAAAATTTTAAATAAAAGTTATGTTGATTACATTAAATAGAGGTATATGTGAGCGAGAAAATTAAATTATACATAATTGAAGATTATTTATTAACAAGACTTTCTTACGTTAAATACTTTGAGAGATCCGAAGAATTTGAAATTATTGGCAATTTTGCGACCGCTGAAGAATGTATTGATGCTATGAAACAACAACAAGCCGACATTATTCTTGTTGATTTAGGTTTGCCAAAAATGAACGGAATTGAAGCAACAAAATATTTTAAAGAACACTATCCAAGCACAAAATGTATAATTTTAACCTCACACGAAGCAGAAGAAGAAATTTTGGCAAGTATTTCATGCGGAGCTAAAGGTTATTTATTAAAAGATATTCCGATTGAAAAATTAACTAATATTATAAAAGCAGTCTACTACGGCGCATATTGGTTTGATGAAAAAATTGCGCACGTGCCATTACAAAATATTCCAAAGCCAAATTCAACAGATTTTAATAATTTATACGATAATAAAGCAAAAGATTTTCAACTAACATCAAGAGAAATTGAAGTTTTGCGATTACTTGTTAAAGGTAAAACCAATCCTGAAATAGCAGAAGCGCTAGTTGTTTCTATTAATACCGCAAAAGCACACGTTGGGAATATTATCTCAAAACTTGAAGTTACAGATAGAGTTCAAGCCGTAGTAAAAGCTTTACAGCTAAATATTGTTTAAAATTATATCAAAGAAAAGATTACCCATTTGTATAATATACAAGGTAGCTTAATATGATACTCTTAGTATGGGTACATAAAGATGATAAATAAGAATCAAATTAGGGCTATTAGTGTTATTATTGGCGTAATTATTTTGGCTACGCTTTGTTATAGTGCATTTAAACATAGTTACACAAGTACAATTCTATCTGACATAATTTTCGTGAGTTGTATTCTATCTCTTATATATATCCTTAACAAAAAACACTGCAAAAAGAACAAACTCAAAACAAAAGATGATTTAGATAATATTTTACGCAACGTAATTGATAACTCGCCAAACCTTATCTATTACAAAGACTTAAATCAAAAATTTACAGGTTGTAATGACGCTTTATGTAAGTATTTTGGTATGGCTGAAGAAGAAGTTATTGGCAAAAAACTGGACTACTTCTTTACTGGCGAAGAAAAACACAAAATAGAAAGTTATGAAGCATTAGCTATAAGCACAAAAAAATCTCAAGAATATAACATTGAAATTACAGCAAATGGAGAAACTGAAAATTTTCACGTTATTAAATCTCCACTTTTAGATAGCAATAACAATGTTTTTGGTACATCTACTATATGCGTAAAAATAACAGAAGAAGTTTTAGCTAAAAAAGGTAAAGAACTTTATATAGAAGCTCTATCGCACGACATTAAAACTCCAGTTTTGGCACAATATAAAGCTCTAAACCAATTAAAATCTGGTGTATTAGGTGAGCTTAACGAAGATCAACTTTTAATCGTTAACCAAATTTGCAGTTCTTGTAAATTTACTGAAGAAATGTTGAATGCGCACATTTCAACATTTAGGCATCGATTATTAAAACATAACTTTACTCCAGAAACATTTAACATTAGTGAAATTATTGATGCTCACCTTGATAAAATTCAACCTATGTTATTAATCAAAGATTTAGAAATAATCAGAGATATTCAGCCAAATATTATTATGGATAGTGATAAAAAGCTAATATCAAGGCTTTTTACAAATACTATTTTTAACGCAGTTACATTTGCTGCAGATGGCACTAACGTAATCATAAAAATTAACACCCTTGATGATAACAACACTCTTAAATTTACAATAAATAATTATGGCTATTTAAGGCAATTTGCAGAAGAAGATCTTATGCACTTGTTTGATAAATTTGTAATTACTAAGGAAAAATTCAGACCTGTAGGAGCCTGCATAGGATTACATTTAGTTTATGAAGCAGTAAAATTTGTTAACGGAAAAATAAATCTTAAAATGGTTGATAGCGAAAATGATAAACTTGATAAGTATCAGTTAGATATAACTTTACCCATAAATTCAACAAGTCTAAAAGATAAAGTATTTTACTTTAAATAAATCCTGTTTTTATAGAGTTTTTGCCAAATTTACTCTCAATTTTATCTATTGATTTTGAAAGCTTTTCCAACTTTTCATTTTTAGCTTCGTCAAAAAGTCCTACTTGGTACGTATTTGTGCAATTTAGATTAAATAAAAAAACGCCAGTAGAACGATATAACAAATCCTCATTATACACATTTTCAAACAATTTAAACAAAGTTTTTGAGATTTCTAATTCTGAATCGGTATGTGTAATATTAATCTTATCTGAATAGACAATAAAATCCTTATCTTTAAGCATTACACCTACTTGTGACGTTTTACCGCCATATTTGCGTAACTTTCTACAAGCATCTTTTATGTGTTTGTTAATTTCATTTTTAAGAAATACAATATCATTTGTTGAAGGAGCAAAAGAACTTGTTTCTTGAATAGATTTTGGAATTTTTTCTTCGGTATTTATGGAATAAACGCTTTGACCTAAAAGTTCATGTTTTAGTTCTTGCATAGTAATTGAATACTTGTTCTTAAGCCAATCATCTGGTTTTTCAACTAATTCACTACAGGTTAAAATACCCTCTTTATTTAAAGCTATTTTCATTCGTCTTCCAATACCACAAATCTCACTTATTTGAGTCTTTGATAAAAGTTTTTTCAGTTTAGATTTTCCAATTAAGTAAATTCCGCCTTTATCTTTTGCGTAATCACTTGCAAATTTAGCCAGTGTTTTTGTTGTACTAACTCCAATGGACACAGGCAAATCAAGTTCTTCTAAAACCCTATTGCGCAATTTTTGAGCAAGCTCAAAGTAATTGCACTTATATAACTTACAAAGTCCAGTAAAATCAACATACGCCTCATCTATAGAGCAGATTTCAACATTTGGACTAAAATCTTTTAAGATAGCCATAACTTTTTTTGATAAATCCTTGTACAATTCGTGATTTCCTGCAATATAAATAACATTTTTAAACTCTTTTTGCGCCATAAAAGTCGGATATCCCATAGGAACACCAAGTTTTTTAGCCTCTTTTGAACGAGAAACGACACAACCGCCGACACCACCTGTAACACAAACAGGTTTCCCTTTTAAGCTCTTATCCACGGCTTGTTCACAGGAAACAAAAAAAGAATCACAATCAATTAGTGCAAATATTTTTGACATACAAACATTATAGCAGTTCAATCCTTTACAAACAAGTTTTTTTATGTGTTAATTGAATTAACCAAAAGGAGAAATTATGACACTTGATAAAAACATTATCTGTATGAAATGGGGCAAAAAATTCGGTCCTGAATACGTAAACAGACTTTATAAAATGGTAGAAAAAAATATTTCTATTCCACACAGATTTGTATGCTTTACTGATGACGGCGAAGGTATTGTTGATGGTGTAGAAATCAGACCAATTCCACCTCTTAATGAGGAAGGTATTCCAGATAGAATGTGGAAAAAGTTAACTGTATTCAACAAAGAATTATCTGATTTAACAGGTACAGCTCTATTTTTAGACCTTGATATCGTAATTAGACAAAGCCTTGATCCATTTTTTGAATTAGATGGCGATTTTAGAATAATCAAAGACTGGGATTTTCCAAACGATATCATCGGAAATTCATCAGTATTCAGATTTGAAATCGGCAAATATCCAGAAGTTTTAGACCACTTCTACGGATTAGGTACAGCAATTCGTGACCACTTCAAAAACGAACAAGCTTTCTTAACTTATGAAATGTATGAAAGAAATGTTCTTCAATACTGGCCAGAAGAATGGGTTCCAAGCTTCAAACGTTGCTGTTTACAAAAATTCCCTATGAACTGGATTAAAGAACCACACGAACCAGAAGAAGCAAAAATTGTTATCTTCCACGGCAAACCTACTCCAGCACAAGCAAGAAAAGGTTATTGCGGTAAGGGTGGCTTCAGATATATCAAACCTACAAAATGGATAAATAAATACTGGGAATAATTTAGATAAAATGTCAAAAAAAACAGTAAAAATAAATTTTACGGATACAGAAAAAGGTTATTTTAACAACAATGATAACCTTTTTCTTGATATATTGAAAGAAAATTATGACGTAGAAATTTCAGAAAATCCTGATTTTCTATTTTACTCTTGCTTTGGCGATAATAATTTGAATTATTCAAACTGTGTAAAAATATTTTTTACAAACGAAAATATTGTTCCAAACTTTAATGAAGCCGATTATGGATTAGGGTTCCATCATTTAGAGTTTGAAGACAGATACTTAAGATTTCCAGAATATTTCTTCAAGTTAGATAAATCAGTACAAAACAGAAAAAATTTAAGTAATGACTTAGCAGATAGAAAGTTCTGTAATTTTATTTACTCAAATAGCAAAAACGGTGAGGGCGCTCAATTAAGAATAGATTTTTGTAAAAAATTACAAGAATACAAACATGTTGATTGCCCAGGAAAGGTTTTGCACAACGTAGACATTGATTTTGCACCACGTTCAGGCAACTGGGCAGAAAGTAAAATTCAATTATTACACGACTATAAATTTACGATTGCATTTGAAAATCGCTTTACTAGTGGATATACCACAGAAAAATTGTATCAACCTTTGATTGCAAACTCTATTCCAATTTATATGGGTAATCCGTCTGTAGTGAAAGATTTTAATCCTAAAGCTTTCATTAACTGTAACGACTACAAAAATTTTGACGAAATTATAGAAGTTATTAAAGAACTTGATAATAACGATGAAAAATATATGGAAATGCTTCGACAACCAGCAATGCAATCAAATTTTGACTTTGATTATAAGAAAAAGTTAAGTGAATACTTAATTCATATTATAGAAAAAGGTAATAAACCTTATACCCGCCAAAGAAACGGTTTTGTAAGGTTTGTAGAAAAGAATTTTATGCCAATAAAAAATAAAG
>ERZ1024491.109-NODE-109-length-8494-cov-13.849508_pt1 | contig 8494 bp, 5 predicted proteins | sample MGYA00520797_ERZ1024491 | MGnify/ENA primary metagenome ERZ1024491 (study PRJEB33242, sample SAMEA3444319) | Homo sapiens | biome: Host associated; feature: Gastrointestinal tract; material: Stool | place: Uganda | collected 2011-01-01 ...
ACCCATACCGAAGTTCCCTAAAAGAGGTATATTGAAGACATATAAAAAACTGTTACGGACTTCTCTCTTTATTTCGGTATAGGAGATCACTGACAGATCATTACATTATTCTGAATAATGTTTTTTTCTGAACACGATAACTAATCACGATTTAATTCACTTCTTATATCTTTAACTTTTCTATTAGAAGTTCAAATAGATTTTTCTTTTTATAAAACGTGTAATTTTTTAAATTTGCTTTTAATAAAACGTGATATATTTAGTTATATCTTTTTATAAAACGTGATTTATCTATGTTCAGAAAAATTGAAAATAAGCTTGTAGCTTGGAAAGAATCAACTAAGAAAAAGGCATTGCTGATTACTGGAGCAAGACAGATCGGCAAGACTTATATTATTAGAGAATTTGCAAAGAAGTACTATGAGCATTTCATTGAGATAAACTTCATTACTCAACCGTCAGCTAACGCAATTTTCGATGGAGATCTTGATGCCAAAACAGTAATGATGAATTTATCTGCATTCTTAAGAGATGAACTTGTACCTTATAAGACATTAATCTTTTTTGATGAGATTCAAGAATGCCCTAATGCTAGAACTGCAATTAAGTTTTTAGTTGAAGATGGTCAATTTGATTTTATTGAGTCAGGATCTTTACTTGGTGTAAGTTATAAAGCAGTACCCTCATATCCTGTTGGTTTTGAAGAAGCTCTTCAAATGTACCCAATGGATTTTGAGGAGTTTTGTATAGCAACTGGTGTTAAGAAAGATACTTTATCTTACCTTAAAGAGTGCTATGAAAAAGGAGTTGCACCTTCTGAGCTTATTCACAATAAAATGCAGGATCTGTTCAAATACTACATTATTGTAGGAGGTATGCCAGAAGTTGTATCAACATTTATAGAATCACATGATATAGGTAAGGTAATTGATAAACAAAAAGACATCCTTGCCTTATACAGACAAGACATTAGTAAATACTCTAAAAAAGACAAAGCAAAAATTACTAATGTTTTTGACAGGATCCCTTCAGAACTAGAAACAAAAAACAGACGATTTAATCTGGCAAGCATTGATAAGAATGCACGCCTACGAGAATATGAGGATGCATTTGTTTGGTTAAAAGATGCAGGTGTTGCGCTACCTTGCTATAACCTTAATGAGATCAAAATTCCACTTAAAATCAATGAACAAAGCAGACTCTTTAAGTTATTTCTTTGTGACACAGGCTTATTGTGCGCAATGTGCCTTGAAAACGTTCAATTTGAGATCTTAAAAGGAAATCTCTCCATAAATATGGGAGGAATTTTAGAAAACGTTTTTGCACAACTTATAGCATCAAATGGATATTCATTACGTTACTACAATAAACAGAAGATAGGAGAAGTTGATTTTGTAATACAGAAAGGCTCTGAAATTCTACCTATTGAGATAAAATCAGGTAAAAGCTATAAACTGCATGCAGCACTTGATAACGTAATGAAGGTAGCTGAGTGGAAATTAAGTAAAGCACTAGTTTTCTGTCAAGATAACTTATCTAAAGAACATAAGATAACTTACCTACCATGGTATATGGTGATGTTTCTTGTACAAGATGCTATTGGTGAGTCATTAAAAGTAGAACTTGATGTTGATTTTTAGATATAGAAAAGTCTTAATTGATGATTAACGCAAAAGAGCGGCAATTGCCGCTCTTTATTAGATAAGTTTATACTTAGGGTTAACTATTACCACCAAGCTTCAGCCTGAACACCAACAGTGATGTCAGTTGCACCCTTTCTGTAGCCAGCTGAGAAAGTAGCATCCTTATCTGAGCCATGTAACCAAGCTGTGTATACACGGATTTCAGGACGTGACCAGAAGTTACCTGCATCAGGAGTTATAGCGTAAGCTAAAGTAGCCTTCTGCATACGCTCCTGCTCTTTCCAGCCATCATCATACTCGGTGTACTGACCGTAAGAACCTAATTCTACGTATACACGTGTCATCTTGGTTAGCTTATACCAAGGACGTACTACAGCGTGGAAAGTCTTAACTTTCTTATTGTTACCGTTATCACCGTCTAACTTCTGATAAGCATAGTCAACCTGGTGGAACATCTTTAAATCACCAACGATAGTAGTCTCACCAAAGTTATATAACTTGAATGCGTTACCATCATCTCTATCATCGTGGTTCCAGCCCTGAACCTGAGTAGCTGCTGCTGATGCACCCTTGAACCACTGGAATACGGTCTTATTCCAGCCGCCATTGAAGCCCTGGGTGAACTCTAAAGTAACAGTGTTACCATTTAACTGATTGTCAGTTACATTTTGCTTCTTCTGCTGAACATAGGTGTTACCGATTTGGAAAGAAGCACCGTCCCATGCTGGGAATGAATAACGAACATCAAAAATGTTGTTGCAATTAGTATTCTGAACGAAAGCTGTGCTGAACTTACCTGCACCTAGTGATACGTTTTCGATACCAGCACCGTTACCAGAGATATCGTAGTAGTAAGTATCAGTGATGTGAATATCTTCACGCTGTACGTACTTCTTACCTACCCAAACTTTAGCATCTTTGTCTGAATCGAATAAGCCTTTAGCTTCAACGTTGAACTGACGTAGAGCAATGTCACCATCAGCATCCTTACCTAAACCTACCCATGAACCTTCGCTATTTGTTGAAACAGCTAACATGGTGTTAACAGTCCAAACAGTGTCGTCAACCTTAGCAACATCAGCACCTAAACCGATTTCGCCGTATAATCTTGACTCTGAACCTAAACGACCTACCTTGTGTGCTACGTCGTCGTTACCGTTGGTGTGACCATTCTTATCGAAGCCAACACCTGCACGCATATAACCATTGAAATATGCATTTGGAGTATAGTCAGCCTGAGCAGGCATTGCGAAAGCAGCAGCTAAAACAGCAGCTGCCAGAAGATTAACTTTTTTCATTTTTTACATCCCATAATAAAGCTCCTAAAGCGTGGAGCTTTAGTAATTGAGGGGGTATAAAAAGAAAAAAATTAAGTACAGAGAATGGATTTGGAGCGTTTTTTGGGGGAGGAAAAAAAGGAAGAATAAAGAGGAACTTTACCTCTTCCGCATTTCTCACAGGTCGCGCCTCAAGCCAGGCTTAAAGTTCATAAAAAGCGCTCAAAACCGCCCTCAGAGCAAGGGCCTGCGGCCCTTTTCCACCCCGCCCTCGTTCCCCACTCTCCACCCACCCCACCCATACCGAAGTTCCCTAAAAGAGGTATATTGAAGACATATAAAAAACTGTTACGGACTTCTCTCTTTACTTCGGTATAGTAAATTGAACAAACATCGATATATCAATGAAATTCAATGTCAAGAAAATTGCAGATATTCAGGATACATCGTTCACAGATCGATACAACAGATCTATCTTCGCATAGGAAATAAAGTAAAAACTAACCTAAACTTAAAGATACGCCTCTCGCTATTTTGAATAATTTCCTCTTGGAGGTTCTTATGCAGCAAGGAAAACTTTTAACAGTTTCTCTTTTAAGAGATATCTGTACTTCTCTGATGCTAAAAATCTCATACAAAAGCATCAGTGAACGCTTCAAAATTGCAAAATCAACTGCTCAAAAATACAGAAAGCTATTACATAAAGCTGAAATTAAAGCTGCTAACGAAGTACTGTTTTTATCAGATAGTAAGCTTGCACAAATAATCTATGGTGCCAATGCAAAAATAAAGTTGTGCGCAAAAAAGATCTGTATTGTAAAAAGCAAACCTAAACTTGATCAAAATAAGGATCTGTATGATCCAAACTTTTTAGAGTTAGCCATCAAGTACTATGAAAATCCAAGCATTAGACAATCTGATCTATTCATTGATTATGTTCATAGTGCTACAGAGGCAGGAAAGAACCATTTAAAGGCAACTTCTTTTAGAAAAAAGCTAAAAGAAAAGTTATCTGTAATAAAAGGACCTAGTGTTTATTTACATCGAAAGCACGCCTACGGAGATGAGCTTCAACTAGACTGGTGCGGAGAGACCTATAATGCTATTGATACGGACGGCTCTATTTGTAAATTAAAGATCTTAGTTTTAACTTGGTCTGCTAGCTATTACACATTTGCTACCTTTGTAAAGGATTACACCACAGAGTCTACAGTCAATGCCATAAGAGAAGGATTTACATTCTTTAACCGATTGCCTCAACAGCTTTTAATTGATAACGCAAAAGCTTTAGTTCTAAAACATAAACAAGGCAAAGAAGCAATTTTACAAGAGGATTTTCATTACTTCATGAAGAAATGTGGCATTCTTGTAAATGCAAACACACCTTTTAAGTCCAATGAAAAAAGTGCAGTAGAAGCTTCTGTAAACCTTATTCAAACAAGAGCTCTTACAAGGTTAAAGAAAAAACTTTGTATTAAAGAAGCTAACAGCATGCTAAAAAAGCTTGTTAATCAGTACATAAATGATTCAGCTTTTAGAGGCCATGAAGAGATCACAAGATCATATCTTTATAAAAAGTTTGAAGAGGATAAGGCTAGATCGATTGAAGGAGATTTACCTTGTTACGTAAGGTATTTTCCTTATTTAAAAGTTTTTCAAAACTACCATATTAAAGTGTTGAACAACTACTACTCTGTGCCTTATGTTCTTGAAGGCAAATTTGTTGATGTTGAAATTAACAAATGTAAATTACTTGTGCTTTATGACAACGAAGTTGTAGCTACACATAAAGTAAAAGAGGGGATCAACGAATACATTACATCAAATGATCATATGCCAGAAAATCACAAACTGTTTGATACTATCGATAAAATTAAAAACACAGATGAGATCATTCAGTTAACTCGTGGGCTTAGCATGGAATTAGTAGCTTTTTGCTCTTTACTTTTAACCAGAAGTAATGAATTAGCCGAGATGAAGAAAGCTTGTCTATATGTAATACAAAAGTACCAAAACCTTACTAGTGAAGGAGACAAAAAGTACTTCAATCAAGCTATTCAAAATGTAATAAAGAGGATGAAGATAAGAGAATTAAGCACATATGCTTTAGATCAGGAAATAAAACTACTGATGAGTTTTTACTCAGAAAATTGCTAATTCTAAACCTGTTAGGTAGCAAAAGAGCGGCATAAGCCGCTCTTTGAATGTACATAAGGTTGAATTAACCTAAACTATTACCACCAAGCTTCTGCCTGAACACCGAATAAGGTGTTTGAAGTCTTGGTATTGCTGTACTGAGCGATGGTCTGACCATCTTGTACTAACTTGCCACCAACAGAACCGAATGATGAGAAGTCCTGACCGTTCTCGTTGCCGTGTAAGTAAGTTACAAAGAATCTTAACTCAGGACGTGACCAGAAGTTACCTGCATCAGGAGTAATAGCATAAGCTAAAGTATACTTCTGACCTTGAGCAGTTGTATTCTGAGTTGAGAAGTAGCCACCATCATTATACTTGTAGTTCTTCTCTGTCTGAGCATAGAAACCAGCTTCAACATACAAACGGGTCATCTTAGTTAATTTGTAGTATGGACGTACAACTAACTGAACACTTGTATCACTCTTGCGCTTGCCTGCATACTGATCGTTGCTCTGAGCTCTGAAGAATACATTGTTATCATAACCACTAGCATATGATGCATAGAATACGTGGTTTAAACCAAAGTCAGGTGTGAAGTGGATATCACCAGTGTTGATTAAAGTCCAACGATATGCGTGGTTAGCATCACCATCAGTGTCTAACCAAGCAGGAGTACCAAATGCGCCCCACTTTACGTTTGAACCGTGAGCAAACTGAACAACAGTCTTGTTCCAACCTGCTGAGAAACCCTGAGTTAACTCAGCTGCAAATAACTGAGCTTGATCATAGTCAGCGGTTGCGCTGTACCACTGTTTTGCATTTTCATTGGTATCACGCTGAGGAATGAAATAAGTACCACGTAACTCTAAGTTTGCACCATCCCATAATGCGTGATCATACTGAACGTCGATCATATGAACTGAAGCAAACCCAGGCTTGCCATCATTAACTGTTACGGAAGTACCATCAAAGTTTGACTTGTAGCTTGCGCCATCATCACGACGTAACCAAGCAACACATAACTTACCGTCTGCTAAAGATACATTCTCGATACCAGCACCCATACCTGAGATATCATAGTAGTACATATCTGTGATATGTAAATCTTCACGGTGGTAGAAGCGCTTACCAGCCCACAGACTAGCATCTTTATCCCAATCTAAGATACCTTTAACATTTAAATTGAATTCACGTAGAGCGATTCTGAAGTTTTCAGGGTCTTTGCCATCGGTTGACTGCCAATCGCGGTTGTACTGAGATGAAGCTGCTAAACGAGAATTTACAGTCCAAACTGTATCATCAACAGTTGCTACATCTGCACCTAAAAAGATTTCACCGTAGGTATCATTTTCTGCACCTAAACGACCTACACGATGAACTAAATCATCAGTCTTGTTGAAATGTTTGCTCATAACACCAGAACGGAAGTAGCCGCCGAAGTAAGCGTTAGGAGTATAGTTAGCCTGAGCAGGCATTGCAAAAGCAGCAGCTAAAACAGCAGCTGCCAGAAGATTAACTTTTTTCATTTTTTACATCCCATAATAAAGCTCCTAAAGCGTGGAGCTTTAGTAATTGAGGGGGTATAAAAAGAAAAAAATTAAGTACAGAGAATGGATTTGGAGCGTTTTTTGGGGGAGGAAAAAAAGGAAGAATAAAGAGGAACTTTACCTCTTCCGCATTTCTCACAGGTCGCGCCTCAAGCCAGGCTTAAAGTTCATAAAAAGCGCTCAAAACCGCCCTCAGAGCAAGGGCCTGCGGCCCTTTTCCACCCCGCCCTCGTTCCCCACTCTCCACCCACCCCACCCATACCGAAGTTCCCTAAAAGAGGTATATTGAAGACATATAAAAAACTGTTAGAACGACCTTCTCAATTTGAAAAAGTCCACAGAAAATTGAAGATAGGATTTTGTTGAAAATTTTGAGAAAAGATCAAAAAGAGCGGATCTCTCCGCTCTTTGTCTATGAATTAAGTTAAAAACCTAATCTATTACCACCAAGCTTCTACCTGAGCTCCGAACATATTGTCTGATGTCTGGCGTACCCACTCATGGGTAGGACCGATGTTCATGTTGTCACTTACACTTACGTGTGATACGTAGAATCTGAACTCAGGACGTGACCAGAAGTTTGAAGCATCAGGGCTAATTGCATAAGCTAATGTGTACTTAGAGCCATGCTTTGAAACGTATGACTGAACACCTTTATCATCGGTATTTGCTGTCTTCTTATCAGCGAACCAACCTACTTCTGCTAATAACTTGGTCATCTTAGTTAACTGGTAGTATGGACGAACTACTAAGTTTACAGATCTCTCACTGTCATATGACTTGAAGCCTGATGAGTGAGCGTACTGTGCAACGTGGAACATACCAAACTCTTTGGTAAAGTGAACGTCACCAAAGTTAATTAATCTCCAGCCCTGTCCTTCATCATCAAATACAGATGCACCATTACCATAGTGAACGTCAGCTGCTGATGAACCTGAGAATGACTGAACAACAGTCTTGTTAAAGCCACCTAATAAGCCGATGTTTAACTCTGCGCTTAAGTTTAAGCCATCTTTAATAGCCTTGTCATACTCGATAGCGTAGGTTCTGTAATAACCACTCTTATCCTTCTCAGCCTCTAAGTAGGTTGCGCCTAACTGTAAAGAAGCACCATCCCATACAGGGAACTCATAACGAACATCATAGGTATTTACCTTAACCTTTGATGGTTTGTTATTTGCTTTTGCTAACTTAACAACACCTTCATAGTATTTTTTTAAGTCATCAGCAGAAGTTACTTTAAGAGTTCCTTTTTCAAGATCAGTATTTTTAGCCTCGTAATCAGCTAAATCAGAACCACTGATTGACTTTTCGTCAGTGTAGCCAGCTTTCTGTGAATAGTTATCAAAATCTTTGTCGTTACGTGTCCATGCTACAGAGATCTTACCTGGACCTAAAACAACGTTCTCTAAACCTACACCAGTACCCTGAATATTGTAGTAGTACTCATCAAGAACATGAATATCTTCACGCTTGTAGTAACGCTTACCAATCCATAATAAATCGTCACCCTGACCTAATAGATTCTTAGCACTTGCCCAAGCCTGACGACAAGCTAAATTGGTGTTCCAGTCCTTTTCGTTACCATCGCCACCATGAGTGATCATTCCAAATACAGAATAAGTAACATCATCAATTTTAGCTACATCAGCACCTAAACCAAACTCCATAAAGGTATCGTTTTCGTTGCCTAAACGACCAAGTCTTTGAACTTCTGTTTTAGAACCAAAAGCACTGTTACCATGCATTACACCTGAACGCATATAACCGCTAAAATTAACGTTTGGAGTGAAATCAGCCTGAGCAGGCATTGCAAAAGCAGCAGCTAGAACTGCAGCTGCCAGAAGATTAACTTTTTTCATTTTTTACATCCCATAATAAAGCTCCT
>ERZ1024491.112-NODE-112-length-8285-cov-8.901823_pt1 | contig 8285 bp, 11 predicted proteins | sample MGYA00520797_ERZ1024491 | MGnify/ENA primary metagenome ERZ1024491 (study PRJEB33242, sample SAMEA3444319) | Homo sapiens | biome: Host associated; feature: Gastrointestinal tract; material: Stool | place: Uganda | collected 2011-01-01 ...
ATACGGCGACCTCCGAGATCTACACTCTTTCCCTACACGACGCTCTTCCGATCTGACGAACAATAATGTTACCAGTTTTAACCATTTCGCCACCGAATTTTTTAACGCCTAAACGTTGAGCTTCGGAATCACGACCGTTACGGGTAGAACCCATCCCTTTCTTATGTGCCATTTTATACCTGCTTTCTAATTAATTATTACCGTAATTACTTTTTAGCTTATGCTTCTGTTGTTTCAGCTGTTTCTGCTTTTTTAGAAGCTGTAGTTCTGATTTTGTTAATCATAACTCTTGTATATTCTTGTCTGTGACCACGTTTTACACGGTAGCCTTTTTTAGGTCTTTGTTTGTATACGATAACTTTCTTAGCTTTGTCATGACCCATGATAACGCCTTCAGCACTTGCGTTTTTAACGTATGGTTGACCAACTTTTGATTTTTTACCGTTTACTAACATTACAACTTTATCGAAAACGATTTTGCTGTCTTTTTCGCCGTCAAGTAGTTCTACGTCTACGTAGCGACCTTCTTCTACTTGGTATTGTTTTCCGCCTGTTTCAACTATTGCGTACATAATAAATCCTTTCTTTTTGAGGAATCGTAACCCTTTTAGAGTTTTTGTGACGATTTACCTATCTAATAACTATTCTTGTGTATTCTAATTATCTACCGCTAAAATTCCACTGTCAAGCATGATTTTACAAATTTTTTAATATTTAAAAACTTTAACAGTTAAGATAATAAAACATTAAATCATCTGTATTAAATTAAAAAAATTCCTCTACACAAGGAAGCAAATTTGCGGTATAATTTTTTTATGGACAGAAAAGTTATTTCTACAAATAGAAAAGCATTTCACGATTTTCTTATATATGAAAAATATGTTGCAGGTATTGTTCTTGCTGGAACAGAGATTAAATCTATCCGCAAAGGTGCTGTGAATTTGAAAGACAGTTTCGCAAAAATTGAAAAAGGCGAAATTTTCTTGTATAATTGTCATATATCAAAGTATGAGCAAGGAAATCGTTATAATCACGAGCCTGAAAGAGTTAGAAAACTTCTTTTGAATAAAAAGGAAATTCTAAAAATGGAGGGCAAAATTAAAAAAGAGGGTTACACAATTGTTCCGTTAGAAATGTTTTTATCAAGAGGTTATGCAAAACTTGAAATAGGTTTGGCAAAAGGTAAAAAACTTTATGATAAACGAGAAGATTTAACTAAAAAAACTCAAAACCGCGATATACAAAGAAGATTAAAGAATTACTAAAAGTTGGGTAAAAATGTATAGAAAAGAAGATGTTTTACGAAAATTAAATGCAGATAATTATTACATTGATATAAGAGCGCTTGAAAATTTTATTCAAGAGTGGCAACTAGACCCGATTTACGAAGCTAAAGACGGGACAGTCTTTTTTGACGATATCGCTATTTTTAAGTTAAAAAAAGGTATTAGCTTAAAATCTCAAGGGTATAACAAAGAGCAAATTTGTTATCGCATACACAAAACTCCGCTTGAAATGCCAGAGGAAAATCCAGAAGAAGAAATCAAATCAACTGCGCTTGAAGAAGTTAAGCCACAAGTGCCAGAGGTTAGAAATGTAACTCTAAATGTTACAAATCAAACTTTGCAAATGCTTGCAGAAGCAGTCGCTGAAAAGATTACAGACGATATTAAAAATCATATAGATACATCTCAATTTGCAGAAAAACTTGTGGAAGCTGGTGAATATAAAAAAGATAACGAAACGCTTGCAAAACAAGTAGAACAACTGCTTGCGGACAACAAACAACTTGCAAAACGAGTTGAATACCTAGAAGAAAAATCTCGCCCACTTTGGAAAAGAATTTTTGAATAACTTTTGATAGCTTGTTAAGGTGTCATACCGCCATTTTTGCGGTGTTTATAATTAACATTTTATTCTGCTGGGTTGAAAAATTTCCCTTGCCAAGAGTCACGATGTTCTAGTTCGGCATCGATTTTGTTTAAACATTCAAATTTTTTGCCAATCCATTTTGGTTCTACTAATGTTGATTTTAGACCACTTCCAGCAATTCTATGCAAAGTTGTTGTCGGTGGCAAAAGTTCTATCGCGTCACAACAAAGATTTACGTATTCCATTTCACTCATAAACTCAAATTCGCCACGTTGGTACATTTCTGTCAATTCTGTTCCGCGAAGTCCGCAAATCATGTGTAGTTTTAGTCCGTCAACTTTTAACTTTGCAAGTAGTTTAACTGTTTCCATCATTTCATCGTGAGTTTCCCAAAGTCCGAAAATGATGTGTACACAAGTGTTTATGCCACGTTCTTTTGTCATTTCATAAGCTTTTAAAAAGCAATCTAAATCGTGACCGCGGTTAATTCTTTCTAAGGTTTTGTTGTGCATTGATTGAAGTCCATATTCAATCCAAGTTTCGTAGTTATCTTTGTAGCTTGCAATTAAATCAAGTTTTTCTTCATCAACACAATCAGGACGCGTGCCGATTGAAATTCCGACGATATCTGGGTGGTTTAATGATGCGTCGTATATAGTTTTTAGTTCTTCAACAGGCTTGTAAGTGTTTGAAAAAGATTGAAAATAAGACATATATTTTACTGCCTTAAACCTGTCTTTTAAGTATTGTGCGCCAAAATCAAGCTGTTCTTGGATAGACATATTTGCAGAGTGTGATTGCGAAAAACTCCCGCCAGAATCGCAGTAAATGCACCCCTTTTTGCCGTTTTGTCTATTTGGACACGAAAATTTGGCGTCAAGAGTTATCTTGTAAACTTTAACGCCAAATTTTTCTTTTAAATATTCGCTATATTGGTTGTAGCGTTTTTTTGTACCGTGAAAAAACATTTATAATTTGCCTGTTGGCGAAATTAAACTTCTTTGTTTTCGTCTTCTTTAGTGATTGGGTAAACATAGTGTTCCCCACAAGCAGGGCATACAACTTCTTGTTGCTTTCCGTCTTCTAAAATTGCAACTTCAAATAATTGTTTGCAACCTGATTGAGTACATCTAATTGCCCATGTTGGTCTTACAAGTCTTGCCATAATTCTTTTCTCCTTTGTTGGTTAAATTTTAGCATAATAAATATTTTTTGTAAAATGGTTAATTTGTGAACGATTTTATGGTCAAACAAAAAGGCGGAGCTGTGAAACGGCTCCGCCTTTTTGTGTTTTATTAAATATATTATTTATGGTCGAACATTTGTTTAATACCGTCAACTGAAGAAAGAACTCCTGTTGCTTCGTATGGCATATAAACAACTTTATTGTTTTGACCTGATGCAATACCTTTTAATGTTTCTAGGTATTTCATAGCGATTAAGTATTGATCAGGTTTACCTTTATCGCCAATTGCGTTGATAATTAATTCAACTGCTTGTTTTTCACCCTCTGCTTCAAGTACACGTGCTTTTGCGATACCGTCTGCTCTTAAAATTGCAGCTTGTTTATCACCCTCTGCCTTATTAATAGCAGCTTCTTTTTCACCTTGTGCTTGAAGAATTGCAGCTTGTTTCATACCCTCAGATTCAAGGATTACAGCACGTTTTTCACGTTCTGCTTTCATTTGTTTTTCCATCGCAGCTTGAATATCTGCAGGTGGGTTAATGTCTTGCAATTCAACGCGGTTAACCTTTACACCCCATTTATTAGTTGCTTCATCAAGGATTTCTCTTAATTCTTGGTTGATTTGGTCACGTGAAATAAGTGTTTCGTCTAAATCAAGTTTACCAACTAGTTGTCTTAAGTTTGTTTGAGTTAATTTTTCGATTGCGTCAATTAGGTTTGAAATTTCATAAACTGCTGATTTTGTATCAACAATCTGGAAGTACAAAAGAGCGTTAATGCTGATTGTTACGTTATCTTTTGTAATTACGTTTTGTCTTGGAAAATCGTAAACAGTTTCACGTTTGTTGATTCTATTTAAAACTTTTGTGTATGAATAAACTTGACCGTCCATACCTTTTTGTGAAACTTTCCACTCAATTCCACAAGGTGTATCAACAAAAGGGATAATGAAGTTTAAACCTGGAGTTAAAGTTCTCAAATATTTACCCCATCTTTCAATGATAACTTCTTCCATTTGTTGAACGATAATTACGCCCTTAATGATGTATAGAACTGCAAGTGCTAATAGTACTATTAACCACATAATTTTCTCCTTATTTATTTTTTACATACATAACTAGGCTTTCGTTTTTAACAATAACAACTTCGGTTCCTTCTGGAATTTCTACATCGTTTTCACTGCGAGCTTCCCAGCGTTCTCCATATATTGTTATTGCGCCTTCGTTTTGGTTTATTGCTTTTACGACTTTTGCTTTTTGTCCGATATATTTGCTTTCCATACCAGTTTTTTGTTCTTTTGAAGTCTTTTGGTATTTAGCCAAGAATGGTCTAAATATTAACAAGGAAAGAACTGAAAGTACAGCAAATGTTGGGATTAATACAGTTTTTGACACAAACCAAACCGCTACAATGGCAGTTAAAAATGCGCCAATTGCCATGCTTAAAAAGAATGTGAATGGTAAAAACATTTCAAGTATTAAAAAAGCAAGTCCTGCAAATAGACAAAATTGCCAAACTGTCATTGAAATTATTCTCCAACAAGTTCGTTCATAGCGTCTACCATAGCATCAATGTCGATACCATGAACTTTTGCACCAGCTTCTAAGTTTTCAAAGTGTGCTGCTGCACAACCAATACAGCCCATTCCAAACTTTTGGAATACTTCTACTGTTTCAGGATAGTTTTGTACGATATCCATAATGCCCATTTCTTTAGTAATTTTTGCCATTTTTTTACTCCTTATTACAAAAATGTTGACTTTTTAAAATTCATTATTAAATACATTATATAACAAATAAGAGAAAAGAGGAATAAGATTATGGAACAATTTTTGAAAAACTTTTTTAACAACAATTCAGTATGCGTTGGTCTTTGTGACTTAGAACGTAAAATCTCAGAAGCGCAATTTACTTATGCTCAAAATGTAGCACCTCAAGTGCCACTACCACAAAGAACAGTTCAACCAAGACCTGTTCAACAACAAACAGTTGCTCAACCAAAACCTCAAAAGCAATCTTTGGCACAACTTTTTGCAGCACAACAACAAGCTTATGCACAACAACAAGCTCAAATGCAACAAAGACAAACTTTCAAGGCTCAAGCTCAACAAGTTCAACAAGCAAGCTATTATCAACAACCTCAACAACGTGTTGTTCAACAAAAACCTGTTTACACTGAAGCAAGACCTGTTTACGTAAATCAACAAAACCTTGAATCTTACGTTCAACGCGCTCCACAACCTCAAACAAGAGTTATAGTGAATGGAAATATGAAAAAAATCGTATCAGCAGCAGTTCCTGCTAGATATGGTGCATAGTTTAGTGAATGGTGAGAAATAAAAACATCGCCGAAAGCTCTGCTTTCGGCGATGTTCAAGTTTTTGAAATTATTTGTTTAACCACTCAATTGCAGTTTTTGTACCAATTCCAACTTCAAATTTGTGTCCTAGTCTTGCTAAAACGGTTTCTAATGATGCAACTGCTGTTAATAAATCTCTATCCGATACAAAGCCTAATGTACCCATTCTAAAAATTTTGTCCTTTAGAGCGTTTTGACCGTTTGCAACAACTATGTCAAAATCTTTGTTCATGTGACTTCTTATATCAGGCACGCTAATTCCATCTGGAGGAAGAACTGATGTGATTGAATAACTTGCGTTTTTGTCGTCTTTTACAAGTAATTCAAGCCCCATAGCTCTTAAAGAGTGTCTTAAGCCTAATGCCAATCTTTCATGACGAGCATAAATATTTTCTAAACCTTCTTCTTTAATCATTTTTAAAGCTTCTTGAAGTGCGAAAATTAAGTTTACAGCTGCGGTGTAAGGAGTAGAATTTTCTCTAACAGATTTTCTATGAGCGTCCCAACTGAAATAGAAGCTTGGGTGTTTGCATTGTTCGTGAACTTTCCAAGCTTTTTCATCAGCAACTAAAAATGCTAATCCTGGAGGTATCATAAATCCTTTTTGTGAACCAGAAACAAGTACGTTTATTCCCCATTCATCTGGTTTTACGTCCATCGCGCTAACACTTGTTACTCCGTCAACTACAGAAATAGCGTTTGTTTGACTAATTATTTTACAAATTTCTTGAATATCATTTTTTGCGCCAGTTGATGTTTCAGAATGAGTTAATGTTACGATTTTGTAGTCTTTTTCTGCCAATTTCTTTTTAACATCTTCAGGGTTAATAACTTCTCCTGCCTCAACTTCGATTTTATCAACGTTTGCACCGTATCCAGATGCGATTTTTGCCCAACGGTTGCCGAAATTGCCTAAAACAAGGCTCAAAACATTGTCGCCCTCGTTTACAAGATTAGACAATGCTGCGTCCATAGCTCCAGTGCCACTTGATGCGAACATAAATACATCGTTTTTTGTTTGAAAAACGTATTTCAAATTTTCATAAACTTCTTCTAAAACTTTTGAAAATTCACTGCTTCTATGTCCAATTGGGTGTTTTGCCATAGCAAGAAGTACGCTTTCAGGTACGGGTGTTGGTCCTGGAATCATTAAAAATTGTTTGTTTTTCATTATTTATTTTCCTTTCGATTTTTTACACTTGAAATTTTTGAAAAATAGGTTATAATATAAATATAGGGGCGGTAGCGCCAACTACCATCACCTACTTAGACTGAAGTGGTACTTATTGTTTTTTACGATAAGTGCCATTTTTTATTAAGTACAAAATTAAAAAAATCATTACTAATGTTAAATTAATTTCATTCATAATATCAATCCTCCTTTCATTAAACTCTCAGCCTTAACTGAAGTGTCTTTGTTGTTGCTGACGTTTAAGAAATGTAGGCTAGCCCCTTTATTTAATTTTCAATGTTCTGTTGAAATGTTGAGATAATTATAACTCTTGAAATTTTTGAAAAATAGGTTATAATATAAATAGGGACACCTATTTAGAGGTGATGACTCTAAATAGGCGCTTCGTTCCCTTACAATAGCGTCGAAACTAATTGTATTAAAAGTCCTAGAATAGCTAGGGCTTTTTTAATTATTTCTTCTTCCATTGTATCACCTCCTCTCAGCCATTTCTTCGTATATGTGTTGCCTTTGGAGGTTCGGAACTACCCTTTATTTAATTTTCAATGTTCGTGATAGAATAATTATATTATGATTTACGGCTTTTTTTCTACAATTTTATTTATCTTAATATTACCGTTTTGGCTTGTAATTGGATTGCTTAAGCGTAAATTAATTGCTGGGTTTAAAGAAAAATGCGGATACTTTTATGCACCTAAATTACAAAATAGTATTGTTTTTTATGGTGTTTCAGTTGGTGAAATTTTGGCATTGGAGAACCTTATAAAATGTACAAAAAAAACATTTGATAATCAGATAGTTGTTTGTACTGGAACTGTTACAGGGCAAAAGATTGCAAAAGAAAAATTGGGTGATACTGCTGATTTTATTACATATTTCCCTTATGATTTTCCGTTTTGTGTTGGACATTTTTTGAATAAGGTTAATCCAAAAGTTGTAATCGTTGCAGAAACGGAACTGTGGCCTAATTTTGCAAGACTTGTTAGAAACCGTGGTATAAATTTGATAATTATAAATGGCCGCATTTCAGATAGAACCTACAATTCATATAAAAAAATGTCGTTCTTTTTCAAACCGATTTTGCAAAATTATACAAAAATTCTTACGCAGTCAAATAGAGATAACGAAAAACTTATTTCTATTGGTGCAAATCCTGAAACTACGACTGTTATGGGTAATTTAAAATTTGATATTGCTAAAAAGAATTGTGATTTTGAATTAGGTCAAGGACGTGTGATTATTGCAGGAAGTACACATTCTGGCGAAGATGAAATGTTTCTTCCTATTTTTACCGAATTGAAAAAAGAATTTGATGATATAAAACTTCTTGTTGCACCCCGTCATCCAGAGCGTCAAAACGCGGTTAAAAAGTTGATTGAGGCAACAGGTTTGAACTGGGGATTGCGCTCAAACGGTGACAAATTCGACGACAAAGATATCATAATGCTTGATACAATGGGCGAATTGGGTAAGGCTTACGCGCTTTGCTACTTTGCGTTTATTGGTGGAAGTTTTAATAAAACTGGCGGACACAATCCTTTAGAGGCTACAGTGTTTGAAAAACCTACAATTTCAGGTACTTGTGTAAATAATTTTAAAGACATTTATGCACTTTTGACTCAAACAGGCGCGTCCAAAATCGTGGCAAACGCAGAAGAATTAGAAAATTATATGCGA
>ERZ1024491.114-NODE-114-length-8183-cov-66.620817_pt1 | contig 8183 bp, 12 predicted proteins | sample MGYA00520797_ERZ1024491 | MGnify/ENA primary metagenome ERZ1024491 (study PRJEB33242, sample SAMEA3444319) | Homo sapiens | biome: Host associated; feature: Gastrointestinal tract; material: Stool | place: Uganda | collected 2011-01-01 ...
GTTGCGTATGATGATATAGACAAGTCCGAAAACGGAAAAGGTCTGCTTGATATCGTCAAGATCTGCAAGTTCGCGTATTGCGGACGGTACATAAGCAAGTTCAGCAAATCGCACCCGGAAGTAGACTGCGAAACCGACGAGGACGGCAAGGTAAATCGCGCGCATAGCTGCTACTTCGGCAGTCCTAAGTCTGAGCTGCGTATCAGATTCTACGACAAAGCCCAGGAGCGCGGCGGTCTCGGTTATCACTGGGTACGCTGTGAGCTGCAGCTCCGGCGCGAACGTGCGCTTGCATTCCTCAAGCTGAAAGAAACATGGGGCGAAAGGTTCTTTGGCGTTCTCAATAACTACATGCGGTTCATCGTTCCCAGTAAGACCGACACCAACCGCCGCCGTGCTCCGTCGCCTGTGTGGTGGGAAAAGTTCCTGCAGAGTGTAGAGAAAATCAGCCTGTACACTCCGAAGGGCGTTGAATACAACTTGACCAGGCTTGAACGATACGTATTCCAGCAGGCAGGAAATAGTATTGATACGCTGATTCAATGCGTGGGCGAGCTGAAGTTCCGGGAAATGCTCAAGCACCGGGATTCCCTGCTGAACGCAAACCAGCAGGCATTAATCAACGAATACAAGCAGTTAAGCGCCGAGAAAATCAAGGAGTTTTGGGAGAAACACCCGTGGGGATAAGATTAACCTTTTTTCTTGCCGAGCAGGATAAAAGCAAGAATGCATATTACAATTATTATAATTCCTGCTCTCACTCCATATATTATTGTTCGTATATCTTCACCTTTGGATATCATGTTGAGCACAGCAACTGTACAAAAAACTATAACAATTGCTATTACCAATAGTATAAGGATTCTAAGAACCTTTTTCATTGCTTCACCTCCTAAACATATGTACTATACAACCGCTTGAACGCCTTACCCGATGTTGCCGATCTCCTCGGCACCTGTATCTTCGGAACGTCCTGCGATGTAATCGAGAGTTACGCCGTAGAAGTCGGCTAGCTTAATCAGCAAGTGTAAAGGTATTTCGCGAGTTCCATTTTCATACCTCTGATAAACTTGATACTTGATTTCAAGAATATCTGAAATTTGCTGTTGGCTCAATTTGTTTTCCTGTCTGAGTGCCTTAATTTTTGTGTAAACCATTGAAAAAACCTCCATTGTTTTTGGTAAAACCTACAAAGTTTTGCCAAGCTATTGAAATCACAACCATATAGTTGTATAATAAATATGCAATCAAATGGTTGTGTTAATCCCACCTAGAACAAGGTAACTAAGAAAGGATAATGAACATGGAAAAGTACAGTATTGAGTTAACTCGTGATGAGCTGGTTCGAGTAATCGAGGGTTTAGGGCTCCTCATGGACGAAGCGCAGGAAGAGCAGGACAAGGAAAAGCGTCATAACGCTTGTGTACTTCGTCGTCAGCTGCTCGAGGTTGCAGACGGCGATCTTGCCGAGTTCGGCGGTCACCCGGAACTCGTCCCGACAGGAGAAGAACCGGACGAGAAGCCTGAAGCAGTCTGCACGGAAGATACAGTAAATGACTATATCATCCGCAACGATCCGGACGTTGAAATCATCATTGAGGGATTATTCCCCAAATCTTGTATGGTAGAACCGTATTTCAAAGGAATGCTCGGCGATGTTCCGGAGAAGCTCCGCAATGTCAAAGTAATAAAACGTTCCTGGTCGCTTCTGAATGAAATGTGGGTGCTTGGTGTTGCTCGCGATCCTTCGTTAAAGGAGGTGCAGGCATGAAGTCTTATAGAAGCTATGTAGGCGGCTGCCGAAACTGCTACAGTCAGGGGGTGAAGAAATGAGCAGCGAACAAAAAGGTTACTATATTGTCGGATTCATTTGTGCACTTCTCTTAGTTTTTGGTTTATATCATTTACTTAGCTTTGTTTTCAGCTTGGTTAGAAAAATCAAAGACATAAAAAGCAAGACAATAACAATCACCTCCGAAGATGTTGATCTCATAAGAGAAGCGTTAGCAGTTTCTCGAATCAATCATGATAAACTCTATGAAAATAACCTTTTCGATTTTGAAAAGTATACGGTTGATCAAATCATAGCACTTCAAAAGCAGCTTACGACTATTGCAAACCAATCACCTGTGATGATCGAAGTTTCAAATAAATAGACCTACCTTGAAAGGCTCGTTTAGTGGTTGCGAGTGAAAATAAAACCACCTCCACGGCAATAACGCCGATAACATATAAACACGCCCGGAACGGGGCAGAAAGAAGGTAAAAATGGCTAAAGTAAATCTTTGTGGGGTTCAGCCCATGGACTTCACGACCAGGGAAGGCGATAAGCTTGAAGGAATTAAGCTGCACGTTTCTTTCCAGGATGAAAACGTAATGGGATATGCGGTAGATACTAAGTTTATCACTGCAAAAGCCTGCAAGAATCTCCACATCACTATTGACGATCTTGAACCGCTTATTGGTCAGGTAGTAGAGTTTGAAACGAACCTTAAGGGCAAGATCACGGGTATTCATTCAGTCGTCGATACTCCAGTAGCTCCGGCAAGCGTGTCGGAACCGCTTGATTATTCGGCTCCCGATCCCGATTATATTCCGTCATGAACAACTACGTTGATTTCGCAGACGGTGATTTCATCGTCTATGATACGACCCTCGACGATATCTACATAGCGCTTATCATCATAATCATCATGCTTGGTATCATCGCAGGGGCGCAGATCTTCCGGCACCTGAGAAAGTAGGTGTCATGATGTATCTGTTATCTTTCGGCTTCTATGGTCTGTTGATGGGTTTCGGCGTGTCCGGAGTGTGTTGGCTCTTAGGTCTCGCTTATACCGCATGCTACAGTATCATTTTCAAGCATAATAATTGAAAGGAGGAACCATTCATGAAGGTATTCGAAAAGATCAAGAAGATCGGTAAGCGCTGCAAGGTAGTTATTGCAACGGCAGCAGCTGCGGTTGTTGGTGTTGTTTCATCTGTCTGCGCTTCCGCAGCCACTACCGAAGCTAGCGGCAATATGGAAAGCATGATGAAGTCTGCTGGTGATCAGCTTACCGGTCAGTTCTCTTCGCTTGTAGGAACTATCGTTCCTGTCATTATCGGCATTCTTGGCGTTGGCTTAGTTATCTTCGGTATAATCAAGCTTGTTGGTCTTGCTAAAAAGGTCTTTGGCAAGGTAGCCGGCTAATATTCCCCGGGGCGGTTCGGTTCTCCTGAGCCGCCATTCCTTTACACTAGAACAGTATGACAAAATACACACCTCACGAGGTTTACATATATGACTAAAAAAGAACGTATCACCATAACTATTCCGCCGGATCTGCTCCACGATCTTGACGAAATGTGTGCACAGTCCGGGTATTCCCGGAGCTTCATAATCTGGCGGTGTATCCGCCTTTATATGAAACTGCTGGACGAGGAGGACGAATAATGATATCAATGTATACTGGAACGCCTGGCAGCGGCAAGTCATACACAGCTGCATATAAAATCGACCTGGCGTTAAAACGCGGGATTCCCGTTATAGCTAACTTCGAAATCAATGTCAATTCGAAAAGACACAAGGGTGAATTTATATACATCGATACATTAAGCCTTGATCCGGCGTTTTTCATGGAGTATGCCCAGGAACATTTTGATCCCCGAAAGGGAGAAGGTCAGGGCATGATCTTCATTGATGAAGCACAGATACCTTTTAATCCGCGTACCGGCTTCGGTGCTAAAGACACTAAAACTCGTATGGCATGGATCAATTTTTTCAGCAAGCACAGGCACTACTTCTGGGATGTCGTTCTGATAACTCAAAACGACCGTATGATTGACCGTCAGATCAGGTCATTAGTTGAGATAGAACGAAAGCACCGGGATATGAAAAACTACGGTGTTAAAGGCTTCTATATGATGCTTATATTCCATAAACGATTCGTGCAGGTTTCCTACTGGTACGCCATTCAAGAGAAGATTGGCAGCGAATTTTTCAGAATATCAAAGCGAGTCTGCAAGCTCTACGATACCTTCAAGAAGTTCGATAAGCCCAAGGAAGAGCAGTCCCAGGAGATCACAGACATGAAAGCGCGCATAGCTGCATTCAATCAGAAAGGAAGATCCGAATGAAAAAACGAATAGCTGCCGCTGCTCTGGCGGCTGTCCTCGTCTGCGGAATCATCGGGCTTCGTCCGAAGGCTGTTGGTGGTATGATAACCGCAGGAGTTGCTATTGGTACAGCAGCAATTTATATAATGGGTGTTATGTCAGGTAATTCTGACGGAACTGCTGAAGGTATTGGTTCAGTTCTTGAATTTGGTTGGGATAGCTTTGAAAAAGCCTTTATTGGAACCGAAAAAACTTTTTTTGGCGAGGTTATCGAAAGCGAAGATGCTTGGATTGTTACCGGTTATAAATCTATCTGTAGAACATTAACTTCCTGGTTTGACTCCGGCGAGATTACAATCTCTGCGGACGGTAAAGTTGATCTTACATACGATCAGTACATGCAGCTGTATCATCAGATGATCAAATCTGTGGGAAAACCCTCTCTTGAATTTGAAAGCGCATATAAATGCGGCTTTTTTTCTGCAGATCTTTCGCAACCTATTCTTGTTGGAGATCTTCCGCAGTCAAGCGATCTTTTCGCCACCTCTGGCGGTCAGTCCTTTGCGCCCGTCTACTACAACGATGAAAAGATAGTTTTTGCCGATTACTTCACCTGGATCAGTCAGGTGAAGCTTGATAACGGCTTCTATAATTCCTCCTGGTATGTATGGTATGTAGATTCCGGCTTTGAAAGGCGTCGCTTGTTATATCGTGGCGGTGGTTGCACCTTCGCTGATATTGTGAAGGAAGCTCCTACCCTCTATATGCCTGATTTGTCCATGCTTCAGTATTCTTATCTGTCAAACGGAAATCAGCAGCTTGCAAAGAGAGATTCTACAAAATGCTTTGTATATGATGGTATTTCTGTTACATATACAGATATTGCTGAGGTTGATATTTCCGGCATGAACTCCGGACTTGTGACAACAATAGGAGATTTCCCGCTGTTTCTGAAATCAATACAGGGTTATTCCTCGACGGTAATTGCTCCGCTTGATGATCTTTCCGATGTGCTGCCACTGGATAAAACCAAGAATCCAACGCTTGAAGTTGACACAGATCCATCAATAGTAAATCCCGACGACGCTATAACCGTCAAGGACGTTCCGGGAAATCCGGACATGACGTTGACGGAATACAAAGCGCAGCTCAAGCTTGATATAGATATACCTTCGATCATCTCTACAAAATTCCCGTTCTGCATTCCCTACGACCTTATCCGGATCCTTGGAGTATTCGTTGCGGATCCTGTCGCACCGGTTTTCCGGATTCCTATATCAACGGATCCTGCGCAGCTGGAGCCGTTCAAGGGTAATCAGACTATTGGAAATATTTCCGAGGACTTCGAACCCATGTTCGAAATAGACGAGGAACTCGTTATAGATCTTTCAGTTGTTCCCCTGGTGCAGCCGATATGCTACACTGTTTTCATCGTTGGATTTATCGTGCTGCTAATACACATTACGCCGAAGATGATCAACCACTAAGGAGGTGCCGACATGGGCGAATGGTTGAAAAGTTTATGGAACTCAATAACAGATGTTGTATCCGATATAGCTAATGCTATAGTTCTTCTTCTTCCGGACAGCCCTTTCAAGGACATTCAAATCCCGTCCGAGGTTAAGGAGATCATGGGCTATGTAAATTACTTCGTCCCTATCGGTGCAATGCTTACCATCGGCGCTAGTTGGCTGACGGCTATCGGCGTGTATTATCTATATCAAACAATTTTGAGGTGGGCAAAAACCATAAAGTAGCAGCGCATGGGGCTGCGCGTGTGCGCGCGGGGCGCCCCATGCGCAACGGAGGTGATTTTTTTGACGATTCGCGAAATGTATGATATGTTTCTCCTGGAACAAGAGTTCCGGAACAACAGTGCGGTAACTATCAGCTGGTATAAAGAGCAGCTCGAGGATTTTTTCATCTGGCTTATGGACAATATCCCGAAAGGTTATAATGATCCTGCAGAATTAAATCTGCTTAATTTTAAGCGTTATGGAGCTTATCTTAAACTGCAAACCAAGCGGAACGGTGATCGGCTGAGCAGCAGTTCCGTTCAGGGTTCAATGAGAGCTGTTAAGGCTTTCTATAATTTCTGTATCGGCGAAGAATACCTTGACGATTTTTCCCGTCATCTCCGGCTTCCGAAGGTTCACAGAAGGGAGCAGCTTATTCTTGATGACGATGAGATCATTCAGCTGCTGCGCGCTTGTGATGATTCATTCTCTCATTACAGCCTTCGCAACAAGTGTTTTGTACTGCTCATGCTGGATAGCGGACTGCGCCGCGGAGAAATCCCCCGTATCAATATAGGCGATATCACCTTTAGCACTAAGTCCATGATCATACGCGGTAAAGGCAGCAAGCAACGGCTTATCCCCATAGGCTACCAGACCTGCGAACAACTTCTGAACTATCGGTTGAAATTTCGTCAGTTCGCCAGCAGTTCCGAGCCGTTCTTTCTGGATCAATACGGAGGACGGTGTAATGAAAATTCTATAAAGCTTGTTTTCCAGCGTTTGAAGGAAGTCACCGGCATAGAACGGCTTCACCCTCACTTGCTCCGGCACACATTCGCAACATATTACCTTGCGGACGGCGGAGATCTGGAGACCCTCCGGCTTATCCTAGGACATAGCAATATCCAGACTACGCAGATGTATTTGCATTTAGCGTTTAATCTGAAGCTTCAGCGCAGCCGGCATAATTCACACATCGACAAGCTTTTCGACTGCTGATATTTCTGCAGTTGCAAAATTGAATCCACTGACACCTTTTTGATAAATGCCCAGATACAGCGAAAGCGCCTTGTAAGCCGTGAATGGCTCTACAATGCGCTTTCAGATATCTGGCTCCCCCGACTGGACTTGAACCAGTGACACCCTGATTAACAGTTTCAACGGGGAGCAAGGGCACACAAAAAGGATTGATGATCCTGCTTGTGTGCCCTTTTTACATTCTGATCCATCACTTGAAAGGGTTCGGGGATTGCCCCGAGGCTCTGGGTGTAAACCTCGGCGGGTGAGTAATTTTTCACGCGGAGCGGTTGGAAGGTCGTTAGCCTCTGTGTTGCGCCTGCGGCAGAGGCTAACGAGCTTTCAACGGTTTTGTGTGGAATATGACGCAGTCCTCCAGGTTTTCACCGCCAAAAGAAATGAGGTTTTGTTTTGAAAGTTCTTATAGCCTGTGAAGAGAGTCAGGCAGTTTGCAAGGAAATGCGCCGGATCGGATTCGAAGCATACAGCGCTGATATCCAGGACTGTTCCGGAGGTTATCCGGAATGGCACATCAAAGGCGATGTATTGCCGTTAATTAATGGTCGGTGCAGTTTTGTAACTTGTGATGGAGTATTTCATGAAATTTCTGGAAACTGGGATATGCTGATAGCACACCCACCTTGCACATTTTTGACTAAAGCAAGCGCTAATTTAATGCGCGTTAATGGGGATATCGTTCCGGATCGCTACGCTAAATCTTTAGCTGCAAGAGATTTTTTCTTAAAGTTTCTGGAAGCTGATTGCCTTCATATTGCCGTTGAAAATCCTGTCCCATTGTCTATTGTTGGTTTACCTCATTATAGTCAGTTAATACAGCCCTATGAGTTTGGTGCTCCTTATTCTAAAAAAACTTGCTTATGGCTTAAGGGTTTGCCACCTTTGATGGGTACTGTTATTTGTTCTGACTATGTTAGCTATACATCTTTACACCGTTCTGCAAAAATTCGATCTAAAACTTTTCCTGAAATAGCTGCGGCTATGGCTGATCAGTGGTCATTATTCTTGTGTATGTAATAATAACTTGTGGAATTTTTCTGGTTTTCAAAATGCGAAAACTGGAAAAATTCCGCGTAAGCCCCCCTAGCTAACAGGGGGGCAGTGTGTACAATACCGGGGGCGCTCGTCCGGCTTCCCGTCCCGGCTCGTGAGCATTTCAGCAGTTGAAAAATAAAATTTCCAATTCCGGAGGTAAAAAATGACTGACAACATCATCTTGGTTGACTGGTTCTCGTTCACGCTGCACAATAGCATGACGATCGAGCAGGTCAAAGACTTCCTCGGGCTGGGATCTTCCTGCAGCTGGCTGGA
>ERZ1024491.115-NODE-115-length-8126-cov-4.932722_pt1 | contig 8126 bp, 6 predicted proteins | sample MGYA00520797_ERZ1024491 | MGnify/ENA primary metagenome ERZ1024491 (study PRJEB33242, sample SAMEA3444319) | Homo sapiens | biome: Host associated; feature: Gastrointestinal tract; material: Stool | place: Uganda | collected 2011-01-01 ...
ATACGAGATCACTGTGTGACTGGAGTTCAGACGTGTGCTCTTCCGATCTGGTGGTGATATTACAACTAACTTGAATGAAACTTATAATGGAAACAAAATTGTTTCTTCATACAACTTGCAAGGTAGACAAATTGGTATTTTTGCAGATAAGTTGAAAGAATCGTTTGACGTTAATATCGCACTTGTAAAACGTGCTGGTTGGATGACTCCATTGATGTATACAATTGCATCAGTAGGTATTGCAATCGTTTTAGCGTATGGTACAAACTTAATCTTTACTGGTAAAATGACAGCAGGTGGTTTTGCATCGTTCGTAACGTCTTTGTTGCTTTTATACAAACCTGTAAAAGCTTTAGGTCGTTCATTACAAACAATTCAAGACTTGTTTGTTGCTATGGGGCGTGTATTTGAATTGTTCGATTATGTTCCATCAATTACTACAAAAGAAAACGCTGTTAAAATGCCTCAAATGCAAAAAGGTATTGAGTTTGAGCATGTAGATTTTGAATACAATGAGGATCAACCAGTTTTAAAAGATATTAATTTAGAAATTAAAAAAGGTGAAACAATCGCTGTTGTTGGAAACTCAGGTGGTGGTAAATCAACAATAGCTTGTTTGTTACCTCGTTTCTATGATATCAAATCTGGTTCAATAAAATTTGATGATACAGATGTTAGAGATATTGATTTAACTGATTTGAGAAACAATATCGCGATGGTATTCCAAGATAATTTCTTATTCTCAGGCACAATAAGAGAAAATATTATGCTAGGAAACCCAAATGCATCAGAAGAAGATTTGATGAATGCGGTTAAATCAGCTCACTTGCAAGATATGATTGCAGAGTTGCCTCATGGTATTGATACAGAACTTACAGAACGTGGTATTACACTTTCTGGAGGTCAAAGACAACGTGTTGCAATTGCAAGAGCTATGATTAAAAATGCGCAAGTTATTATTCTTGATGAAGCTACATCAGCACTGGATAATGAATCAGAAGCGATTGTTCAATTGGCACTTGATAACTTAATCAAAGATAAAACAGTATTATTGATTGCTCATAGATTTACAACAATCAAAAATGCTAATAGAATTGCTGTTATTAACGAGGGTCAAATTGTTGAATTAGGTACACACGAAGAATTAATGCAAATTCCAGAGGGTGAATACAAGCACCTTTATGAAATGCAATTTAGAAGCGAAGACGAAACATCAGAGGTATAAAATGAGTAAATATTTATTAGAAATCGGTTGCGAAGAATTACCATACAAATTTATTGCACAAGCTGTAGAACAATTAAAAACAGGCTTTGATAAATTCTTGAAGACTAATAATATAAAATATTCAGATATAAACGTTTTAGCTACACCAAGACGTTTGGCAGTTATAATTGACGGTTTGGCTGAAAAACAAGAGGACGAAACAAAAGTTCTTCGCGGACCTATCAAAAACGTTGCTTATGACGAAAATGAAAATCTTACAAAAGCGGGTGAAGGGTTTTTGAAAAAGAACGGTGTTGATCCTAAAGATGCTTATTTAGAAGATAATTACTTGCATGCAAAGATTGAAATAAAAGGTAAAGAAACTTCTGTTGTTTTACAAGAAAATATTCCGTCTTTAATCCTAAAAATGCAAGGTTCTCACTTTATGAGATGGGATAATTTTGAAGAAAAATTCCAACGTCCAATTCGCTGGATTGTTTCAATTATGGATAACAAAGAAATTCCTATCCAAATTATTAACGTAAAATCAGGTAAAATCTCTCGCGGACATAGATTTGCTAATCCAAATACAGTTGAGATTAACAACCCTGATGAATATGTTGAAAAACTTAGAAGCGTTAACGTTATTGTTAACCAAGATGAAAGAAAGGCTGAAATTGTTAAACAAGCAAAGGCTGAAGCTGATAAAATGGGGGCTGTTTGCAGATATTCAGATGATTTGTTAGAAGAAGTTACTCAACTTTGCGAATGGCCTGTGGCTGTTACTTGTGAATTTGATGAAAAATACTTAACTATTCCAGATGAAGTAACAGTTACGGTTATGGCTGTACATCAAAGATATTTTGCTCTTTATAAAGATGGCAAATTAACAAACAAATTTATAACAATTACAAACTACGTAGGCGATGATTTTGAAAATATCAAAGCTGGTAATTTACGTGTAGTTGGCGCAAGACTTGATGATGCAGTGTTCTTCTTTAATGAAGATACTCGAAAACCTCTAGTAGATTATGTTGATGGATTAAAAGGTATGACTTTCCAAAAAGGCATGGGGTCAATTTATGACAAGACACAACGTATTATAGAGTTATCAAAAGAAATTGCAAACACATTAGGTAATAATTCACCAACAATTGAAAGAACTGCCTTGTTATGCAAAGCTGACCTTTGCACAAGTTTGGTGTTTGAATTTACTGAATTGCAAGGTTATATTGGTTCAGATTACGCAAGAATTTCTGGCGAAGATAAAAATGTCGTTGAGGGTATTAAAGAACATTACTTCCCTCTAAACGCAGATAGTGAACTTGCAAAAACTGCAGAAGGTCAAATTGTAGGTATTGCTGACAAATTAGACACAGTTTGCGCAGTGTTTGTTGAGGGTAAAAAACCAACAGGTTCTTCTGACCCTCTAGGCGTAAGACGTGCTGCTTTAGGTATTATCAAAACAATTATTGCTAATGATTTAAAATTAGATTTAAATAAATTAATTGAAAAAACATTGGAACTTTTACCAGTTAAAAAAGACTGTATACATGACATTCAAGAATTTTTCACTCAACGTTTGATAATATTCTTGAACGATGAATACAAAAAAGACACTCTAGAAGCTTGTACTTCTGCAAATCCATTATCAGATTTGTCAGATTACGTGGCAAGAGTAAAAGTGGTAAATACAATGAATGCCTCAGAATTATTGGAAAGTGCAAATAGAATTATCAGAATTTTGAAAGAACCTGTACATGCTGAAGTTAAACATGACTTGTTTAAACATGACTCAGAAAGCATGCTTTTTGAAGCTATAAACAAAATTTCAAATACATCTGATTATGATGCATATTTAAAAGAGTTAACAGCTTTAGTTCCAGCTATTACTGCGTTCTTTGATAATGTATTGGTTATGGACGAAGATGTTAATGTTAAAAATAACCGCTTAAGCATGCTTACTATTTTGAAAGAAAAATTTGAAAAATTGTGTGATTTTTCAAGAATTCAACAATAGTTGAAAAATAAAATATCAAGCTATTACTACTATTTAAGGAATATTGTTAACTTATGTAAACAAAGTGCTAAAATGAGTAAATTTTTATTTTCAGGGTGCTTTATTAAGACATAAGAAACAAAAACAAACACATATGTAGATAAAGGTAGGTTCCCCAAATGCAAAACAAAAACTTAAAACAACAACAAATTCAACAAGAAAATCAAAAAGCACAATTCTTGAATTATGTGCAAGGTCAAGATAAAACAAGTGCTGATTATATAAACATGATTACTTCAACAGAAGGCAATAGAGTATCTGGCACTCAAAAACTTGAAGCGATGGTCAGAGCACAACTTCGTAAAGAGTTCCCTGAAATTGAGAATAAAAAATCTTACGAATTTTTGGTAACAGCAGTAATGCATAATTACCAAAAAAAACAGCTTCAAGCTATTGATGGCGAAATTGCATAATTAAGTCGCCATTATTATATGAATAGGGAATGGAATTAAACCAAATCTCAAAAAATACCAACAGACAGGCTGTTGGTATTTTTTTGAGCATGTGTAAAAATAGAATGTTGCTTTAGATAGATTAAAAGTCTTGCAAATAGTAGAAATTTTGAGAGAAATTAAAAATGTAACGGTAAATATGATAGAATTTTTAAAAAAGGTATTGATTTTTTTTAATGGTTCAATTATAATTATCTTACAAGTTAATAGAACCTATGGGATTGTAGCTCAGTTTGGTTAGAGTGTCTGCCTGTCACGCAGAAGGTCGCGAGTTCGAGCCTCGTCAGTCCCGCCATTTAAAAGGCCATCTTTATAGATGGTCTTTTTTATTATCTTTTACAAATTAAATTTATGATATAATAATCCTATGAAAAGAATAAAAGTAAATAATGATGCAAATACCTTTGGTGCTTTTTCGCTATTCGCTGTAGGGATAGCTGTTTTAGCATTATGTATATGGGTAATTTATACAAATGGTATTGATATTGATGTGATAGAGGGACTTGTTGTTTCTAGTTTCATAATCTTTTTATTTGTTAAATTTTACTCTCGCAAAAATAAAGATGAATATGTATCTGATTTATTAGTTTCAAGAACAGCCTTAACTCTTATTTATAAGTATAAGGATAAAAAAAGACAAGTGGTTATCAGTACAAAAGATATAAAGTATGTAAAAGCCGATTTCGTGGATACAAAGACTACTGTTGATATTTTAAAAACTGATGGCGAACATATTACTTTTAAAGATTATTTGGGAAAAAGTATTTCGCTTTGTTATTATACGTTTTTGTTGGATTTGATTTCGGTTTCTGAATATTTGCCTAACTTTACGTATGATGTTTATACGGATAATCAATCAATAAAAGACTCAATTGAATATTTTAGGGTACATGGAAGAAGACGTACGTTTGTTGATAAATTGAAAAAAGAACTAGCAAAGACTTCAATTTTTACAAAAATTTGTTTATTTATTTTTGCCTGTATCTTTATGTTTCTATTGTCTATTGTAGTATGTCCACCATTATTAGATGTTTTGCTAAAATAAAATTATGCCCAAAGGTTGATATAATTTGCTATAGAGTGATTATTTATAGCGGTTTTCTTCATTCTTGTTGTTGTGCCAACATGCTGAGTTGAATTTGAAACTGGATCACCCATAATTATATAGTTAAACGAGTTTTTGTTATCTTGAAAATAATCTTTTGTTTTTGTTTCAGGATTTTTTAGAATACTTTTTATACCAAAGGCATTAAATGTTATGGCACTTGTTTCTTTATGCCTGCTTGCGACAAGTTGCGCCAATGACCCGCCTAGAGAGTGACCAGTTAAAATAACACTTGCTTTTGGATTTTTTGCAACGGTATCAAGATAGAATTGATTTGCCTTTTCGTATTGGTCGGGCACTTTATTCATAGCCATTTGAGCATCACTCACAAAATCTTTGTCATCATTTGTGCCACAATAAGCAATAATGATATCATTTTTCTTTTGATATGCGACAACTCTCAAACCTGTTTCTGGGTCTTCAAGCTTGTCTACTGGTTTGTAACCGTTAATCTCTTTTTGTTCTTCGTTATAAACATCTCTGCTAATTAGCGCAGAGTCTTTACTTAGTTTTTTATTATAAAAACAATCTTTTTCTTGGGTGTCGTTTTTATAACCATTGTTTATATAATAATCCCACTTATCAGATAAAACTTCTTTTGTTTTCTCGTAAGCTCCCATACGACTAGTATGGTCAGATTGCTCATACGCTTCTTGAATTTTACCGACAACTTTTTTTAATGCGATGAAGAACTTGTTTGCTTCTTGCATCTCAATTTCAGCCTGTTCTTTTTTTAAGTCTGTCCACTGACTAAATTCGTTTGTAGAAAACTTTGATGGCTGAATTATAGAATTTGTTTGATTTTTTTGGCTTTCTGCTGGAATATTTTGCTGTATTGGAATCATTCCAGTTGGAGTTAAAGAGTTGATTGTGTTCAAAATTTATTTCCTTTGCAAAAAAAAATATGCACAAAATCAATAAATAATTCAAAAATTATTTACAGTGCATGTAATGTTTCTCAAGATAAAAAGTTGCCTAAAATATTGTGTTTGTGAAATTTTGTTAACACAAAAGCGCGAAGCGTTACACGCTTCGCGCTCATAGTATATGATATGTCGAAAAGAGGCAAATTAATGTTGTTTAATTTCAGAATTAATTGCTTTTGCAATTTTGTATGGATCTCTGATAGAACACATATCTCTGTCAATTGTTGCTTGTTCGCAGATTTTTTCAAAAATATAACTTATATCATTTATTGAGTTACCGTTTTTGATTAAATTTGCAAGAATTACTTTTATTCCAGTTGGAGGAACAAGTCTAGATAGGTACCAAACAAGCCAGCTGTTTTTGTTTTGAACGTAGTTCATGTATTTTTCAACCATTTCACTTGTCAAAACCAATTCAACATTTTTTATGCAGGCTTTTTCTAGTTCGCGCATAATTTCGTTGCAAGCGTAATCCACCTTTGGAACAGTAAATCCAGTGAATACAGTTTTATTTTGGATAATAATTCTGAATTCGTTTTCTTGAAAATCATCTGTTCCGTAATCTGTTAGTCGAACAGGTGGAATGATTAATCCTGTTTTATCCTTTAATTTGTTTCGGACATCACCAATGTCTTCAGCGATAACGTCACCAAACGTAGTAAGGTCTGAACCAACTTTTATACAAACAGTATCACCATCTAAGGAGTTGAATAAATCATCTATTTGTTCTTCAACAGATTTAGAAGTTTCTTTTTTATTCAGTTTTAAAAATGTTTTTATCTTTTCTAGCATACTTTCTTTATAACGATTGTTTTAAAAAAGTCAATATTTTGGATTTAGTGTATAATAGATAGTATGATTACAAGAGAAATTAATGAGTGGGTTAGAAAAGTTGAATGTGGCATGTATTCTGATGAAGATGTCATGTATGAATTTTCGAGGATTGCAAAATATTTAACTAGAGAAGAGTTGATTATGATTAAAAGAAAGTTGAGTTCTTTTATAAAGTAAGCATAAAAAAAGAACTTCTTTTTCAAAGTTCTTCCTTGTTGTTAATAAATAAAGCTCTCTAATCTTATTCATAATATAAAGCCTAATTTCAAATTTGAATATTACCTACATGGATAATTTATTTTACTGCAATTATGCATTCGTAAATTCTGTCAATTTTTTCTTTCATATCACCGACTTGTTCTTTAAGGTCTTTAACGCTATTTAGAGTTGCGAATTTTTCTTCGACATCTTCAATAATTTCGCGGTGTTTTTTTTCTAATTGTTCAGGTGTAACAACAATTCTTTGTTGAATTAGATACATAACTACAACGATAATAATTGGAGAATATTGTAAAATATTTTGCATGGGTAATCCTTTCTATTTTCTTCTGTAATATCCGTGAACTTCAGTTCCATCATCACTGGTATAGGAATGAACCCAAATTAAATTTCCAGATTTAACTCCTTGTTCGGTTTCAGATTTGCTCATTACGTTTCCTATTTTTATTTGCTGATGAATAAATTTTTCATTTCTTAAAAACTCCTCATTATTCATTTGTTTAATTTCTTCTTGTGTAATAATTCGTTTTTTATCAAGGTCTTGAGCACTAACATTAAATGAAACTTTTCCAGTTAGAGTTGCTTCTTGGTCTTTAGGTTTTTTGTATTCAACTGCATCTTCAATGTTTCCCATGTTTTCAATAGAATGCTTTTTGAGGGGATATAGTCCTCCAAAATAGTTACCATTAGGACTTTTGGTAATATATTCGCAATCTTTTCCATAATCAATAATGTAAGTTTTGCCTAGTTGATTTCTCAAATTTAAATTAAAAACAGTATCATCAACATTTCCATAATTTTTTATGTCTGCATTATTCTTAATATCTTCCTTTGGTATTAAATTTCCGACACCATAAGCATTAAATGTTACTGTTTTGTTACCTGTTTCATTACCCAAAAGCTGTGCAAGGCTTCCGCCTAAAGAATGTCCAGTAAAAATTATTTTTTTATTAGGAAAATCTTTTTTAACTTTTTTATAAAACTCTTGTGCATAAATATATTGGGCCGGTAATTTGTTTAAACCTAATTTTAAAATATCTTCTTTTAAAAAGTCGTTTATAAATTCATCAGTCCCTCTAAATGAAACTACAATTGTTCCATTTTTATAAAAAGCTTCACCATGAAAGCCATTCTTGGAGTCTTGTTCTGCAATTCCAACTCCAAAAACATGGTCTGTTTTTCCGAGATAATATGCAATATAAATTTCAGGACAAACATAAATTAAAAATAAAACAAAATATGCCCAACCTAAAATAGCTAAGAAATTAAAACTATATCTACTTCTAAATTTAGTATTTTTAAACTTATCTAAAATCATATAACTATT